>Ga0210057_1000048_pt1 | contig 262756 bp, 263 predicted proteins | sample CryGeyCG2114_010_2_FD_183968 | JGI IMG/M metagenome (GOLD analysis project Ga0210057, IMG submission 183968) | Groundwater microbial communities from aquifer - Crystal Geyser CG10_big_fil_rev_8/21/14_0.10 (SPAdes) (version 2) | ecosystem: Environmental > Aquatic > Deep subsurface > Groundwater...
CAGAGAGCTCCCCTTCCCGGTGCTGCCTCACCAGAAAGGAGATTTTTCTTAGGGATAACATGCCTTTTTCAGGGAGAATAAACTTTATCCGCTTTATCGAGGTGTCATAATTTCGAGGAACTACAGAAGCTAAATCCTACCCTTGCAAAAATCCATATCATTTTCCACTTTATAGCGCTGCTCTTCAGGCAGATCCATCTTGTTTTTATTTGCTTTTTCATAATGCCCAACTGCCGCCTTGAACGCATCTTTTGCCTCTTTTGTTTTTCCCTCATCTTTTAGAGTTAAGCCAAGGTAATCATATGCCTGTGCAAGGTTGTAGGCGGTGAGCGCAGAATTATCTCCGAGCTTTATGAGATGCTCAAATGCCTCAATTGCCTTTTCATAATTTTTTGCCTTTAGCGCCCTTTTCCCCTGCTCAGGCATTATTTGAAGAAGATAATTGAGGGAATTTTTTTCATTTGTCTCAAGCCATGGAGGATGGGATGCCGGGGCTGCGGCAAGCCCGGGCATGCTTTGCGCCTCCCCAAACCCTTTGAGGGCTGCTGCAAATCCGGCAGCCATTTTCTCAAGGTCCGAGTTGTTGATGCTCTCAAGCACCCCGCCGGCATTTTTGAGAATTGTGTGTGCGTTGTTAAATTGGGTGGCAGCTTCCGTGATTTTGGCAGTGTATGAATTATACTGCTCCTGTGTTACTTCTGCCTGCTTTGCAGGCTCTTTGAATGCCCCCTGCTGAAAAAGAAACATCATACCACCGCCCCATATTAGCGCAGAAGAGAATATAATTATTTGCGAAAAAATTATTTTCTAAGCTTTTGCAAAAGCATGTTTTTTATCGCCTGCGAGCCCTCGTATGAGAGCCCGTCTATGTGGGCGTTTATGCTTGACTGCCCCGAAGCGGTGGAGACGTGCAAATCATAGAGCCCAAAAAGCTGGTCTAAAATGTCCTGGTCAACATATACGTCCTGTATGCGGGAGAGGGGAATAGTCGTCTCCCCGTAAGTGAATACCCCTTTTTTTATTACAAGATGGCTTTTCTCAAGAGAGTAAAAATACCTTCCAAAATAAGTTTTTTCATAAGCATATATTAAGATGGCGCAAATTCCTGTAAGAAGAAGAATTCCCCCTATTGTGGGATGCACCCCAAGCAAAGACACTATGAGCGAGGAGAAAATGAATATGGAAAAAGCGACCGCCGAGAGGATGGATATGAGGGTGGCAAGCGTCTTTTTTACAGGCTTTTGCGGACGCAAAGCATATTTTATGCATAATGGGCGGTTTTTTGCCATAGGGAAGTAGCTCACGCATGCTTTTTATATATTCATCAAAAATCTGGCGCTTGCTGGACGCGGGCATTCAAGCTTTGGCAGGATGCTTTTGGGTTATGGCGTTTTTGCGGCGGATGGGTTGGGGGCTTAAAAACGGCGGATTTTTATATATGCAGAGGCAATAAAAAAACACAAGTTTTGAATTAAAAGGTGCATTTTTTGGCAGATTCTTTTGATGTTATTGTGGTTGGCGCGGGGCCTGGCGGCTCCACGGCCGCCTGCTATCTCTCAAGGGCAGGGAAAAAGGTGCTTTTGCTTGAGAAGGCTAAATTTCCGCGGGACAAGACGTGCGGAGATGCGCTTTCCGGGAAATCAATGCATGTTGTGCGCGAGCTGGGGCTTGTAAAAGAGATTGAGAAGCTGCCGCATGCAAAAACCACCGGAGTGACATTTTCTTCCCCCTCTGGCGCGTGCGTATCCGTTCCGTTTGCAAAAACCGATGAGAGCCGCGAGGGAGGGCAGGGCTATTGCATGCGAAGGATATATACTGATAAAATGTTTTTTGAAGCTGCCAAAAAGGAGAAGAATGTAAAAATAATGGAAGAGTTTATTGTGGGGGAAGTTATTTTCAAGGAAGGAAAAGCGGTTGGTGTAAAAGGGATGGATTTGAATGATGGCAGGAAAGAGAAGGAATTTTATGCAAAAGCCGTGGTGGGCGCAGACGGGGTAAATTCCACGGTTGCGCGCTCTGTTCTTGGGGAGAGGGCGGCGCTTGATGAAAAGCATTCCTGCGACGCGGTAAGGGGCTATTACAAAGGAATAAAGGGCTTGGGCGGAGATATTGAAATACATTTTTTTGAAAGCTGCCTGCCAGGGTATTTTTGGATATTTCCGCTGGAGAGCGGGTATGCGAATGTGGGGCTTGGGCTTGTATCCTATGATTTGAAGAAAAAGATGAAAACAGAGAGAAAAAACCTTGTTACAATGCTGCATGATGCAATAGAGAATGAGCCGCTCATAAAAGAGAGGTTTGCAGACGCCAAATTGGAGGGAAAAATTACCGGCTGGAGGCTTCCTTTCGGCTCTTATAGAAGGCAGCTCTCCGGAGAGGGCTGGGCGCTTGTGGGGGATGCCGCATCCCTGGTGGACCCTTTTTCTGGAGAGGGGGTTGGAAACGCCACCATTGCCGGAAAAATTGCGGCAAAAATAATTTCGGGCGCGATTGATGCGGGGGACATTTCTGCATCAAGGCTTGGGGAATACGACAAGGAGATATGGGCAGAGCTTGGGCCTGAGCTTCAGACAAGCTATCGCATGCAGCAGGTGGGGAGGGTAAAATTCGTCTTAAACCGGTTTGTTGAGAAGGCGCAGAAAAACGAGGAATTCCGCTCTCTTTTGGCGGCTTCGCTTGCAAACGAGGATGCGAAAAAGAATTTTGCAAACCCGCTGTTTTATTTGAAAGTGCTTCTTTTCTGAAATTTTTATTTTTAAAAAACAGTTGCTTAGGCGGGTTTGCATTTTTTTGTCTGTTTTATTTGAAAATTCTTTTGCCTTGGCTCATTTTATCAGGGAGAGAAGCTGCTGCTTGGATGCATCGTCCAGTGTGGTAGAGGGCCCGAAGAATTTTTCATAGAAAAGCTTTGCCATCTGCAAAGTTGTTTTTGCATCCAGCGCTTTTGCCTTTTGCATGTGCCCAGATGCCTTTTGCGGATTTTGCATTATTGTATAAAGTATTGCCAGTGCCGCGTGCGCTTGCGCGTTTTGAGAATCTATGCTGATTACATACTCAAGATATTGCGGAGTTTCCTCATATCTTCGCAAAGCTATCAAAGTATAGGACATCACAAGCCATATTTCCGCTCGCTCGGGCTTTAGGGTTGCGGCTTTTGAGAGGGAGCCGAGCGCATCATCAAACTCATCCATCATGTAATGCACTTTTCCCTTGATAAACCAGACAATCGCGTCATCTGGGTTAAGCTCTGCCAAATCCTGCGCGGTCTCTGATGCTTTTTTGTTTTCATGATCCTGCAAATATGCCTGCGCCTTTGCTATCATGTTGTCTGCCAACTGGGATGCCATAATGGAGGTATGCACGCAAGCGTTTTAAGCATTTGTTGAGAGCTTTTCTTATGTCTAAAGCAGTTGCCCATTCCGCCCCTGTTGTAAGGGGGGCGCGGGTGCAAACAAGCGCGAAAGAGAGCGCCCAGTTTCAGGCTCTAAAGGTCGCGCTTAACAACCCTTCCTGGGAATTGACGGATAACTCGTTTAGCAGCGGGCTTGTTATGAAATTTACAGAAAGCGGAAATGCGGCGCAGGCAAAAGTTTTTATGCAGGTTTTGAAGGCGGCATAGAAAATACCGGGCTATCAGAAGTTTTTTTGAACGGTTCGTTTTGCGCTGGTATCTGTAAAAAAGCCGGTTTAGAAAAATACACCCAAAAATCCGTGCAGCACGCTTTTTATTGCAAAAAACATAGTGTATGCAAGTATTGCCAAAGGCGGCATATACTTTAGCCCGAAAAGCACTTTTCCCTCCCCTATTATGCCTATGAATATGCTGACAAAAGTCGCTGTTCCGATAATTATTATTACAGCCATCTGGGAGACAAACTCCGGGTCCAGATTAAGGGAGGGGGCAAGCATGCTTCCCACGGTGGTGACAGAGTCTAAGTTGATGCCTTTTTGCATTGCAGAGAAAATAGAGAGAAATTCCGTGGAAATTGCCAAAAGAACCGGCAAGCCGACAATGAGAATAAACACAAGGAAAATGGTGTAGGTGCGGGTGTTTAGCACAGTCTCTTTTCTAATCTCCTCCAAATCCCTTATTTCATCCGCCGCTGTTTCCAGAAGGTTTGCAAGCTTTCCCCCCGAGCGCAAGCCGTTTTCAAAGAAGGCGATGGTGCGGCGCAGTATGGGGGAGTCTATGTGCTCTGTGAGGAGGGAGAGGGATTCTGTGAAAGATTCTGTTCCCATGGAATATGCCGCTATTCTTTTTATCTCATGCTCAAGAGGCCCGAATTCGGGGCGCGCCGCAGACTGGAAGGCGGCAAAGGGAGTAAGCCCTGCGTGCATGTGCGCCGCCACCATAAGCAGAAAATCCGGCAGCACGCCCTCGACACGGCGGGTGCGGTCATGTATCACATAATAAAGGTGCAAATAGATGAGAGTTAATATTCCGACAAAAGATATTGAGAATGTGAGTATCATGAAGCCGAGCAAAAACGGCAAATTAAACTCCGAGGGCATGCCGAATCCAAAATCCATGCTAAGGATGGTGGATGCGATTGCAGGGATGAATGAGAGAATGAAGGCTGCGCTGAATGCGAGCAAAAGGCGCGAGCCGAGCCAAATTTCGGTCGGCTGGGTGATGCCGGCATAAGTGAGAAGGCGCGCAACGGTGGTGCCTTCAACCTTTGGCTTTGCTGCCATGAATTTTCTCTGTATTATTATTTTTTTTGCCATTTTTCTCACTCATACATTCTCGGGCGGCGGATATACACGTATGCTATTATGAATACCTGCCCGAGGAAGCCGGACAATACAAGCCCGGCATAAATTTCGGGAGTGATTCCCAACACCCCGAATACTGAAAATATTACAAGCACTGTTGTGCCCACGGTGGGAAGCACCGCGGAAATAAGCAAATATATTAGCACTATGAAGTTAAGCTCGGCGTTGTAGGATTTTATAAGGCGCAGCTGGTAATCCACCAAAAGCTTTATGATGCTCTTTAGCGACTTTGCAAGGTTTGCGCCTGAGCGCATTGCTGTGATAAGCTGCCAGGACATTTTTTTGAGGTATTGGCTTTGGTTGCGAATTGCCATCTCCTCAAGGGCAACCGTGAGGGATGAGCCTGAGCGGGCGGAATTTACCGCCCTTTTGAATTCTATTGAAATTTGCCCGTAATCCCCTTCGGCGACGTTTGAGAGTGTTTGGTAAAGGGGAATGCCTGAGCTTACCTGAATTAGCATGTCTCGCGCCGCAAAAATAAGCCCCCTGTCAATTTTTGAGGCAACTGTGCGCGAAGTAATTTTTGGGTAATACATGTTGAGCGCAAGCATTGAAAGCGTTATTACCAAGAATCCGAAGAATGGAAGCAGAATTGGAATAGGAAGCTCAAAGCCGCGTATTATGGAAATGAGAAAAAGGAAAATGGCTGCAAAAAAGCCGAGCATAAGGCTTGAGAAAAATGCGCCTGTGCTGTAATTTTCCGCAGTTATGTCTATTTGCGCGTTTTGCAAATCGTATTTTAGCCCTGGAAAAAGCGTAGTAAACCTTAATCCTATTCCCTTAAAGCGCGCCCCCAGCTTTTTTATGGTTGGGAGGGGGAGGAAAAGAAATCCTATGCTTGCCATAAATGCACCGGCTTATTTTCCGCCCTGCGGCGGCATGGAGATGTTGCTTTTTGCAATCTCATAAATCTCATCGGGATTGGAATAATAGAGCGAGAAGATGTTCCCCACCGCGTCTATGTCGGTTATTTTGTTTTTTATCATCCACTCAAGTATTATCTGGCGCTTTTTGTTGTCTTTGTTTATCTGCTCTTTTGTCATTCCGGTGTGAAGGTTGAGCTCTTTGTAAAAGCGCACGGGCTCGGAAACTTTTTCCCATGTGTCATTGCGGGGGCGCCAGCGAAAAATAATATTCGGCTCTATAGTTTCTTCATCCGTGCCTTGTGAAACTTCTGAAATTTCCAAAGTGCGGCGCAGGTTGCGCCTCCTGTCCCTAAATTGCACCACAAGAAGGTGCAATGTTTCCAAATCGGTCGGGGGGAGGTCTATGGGCGGGCTTGTCATCCTGCGCAATGCCTGCGCGGACGTGTCTGCGTGCAGGGTGGAATATACGGAGTGCCCGGTGTGCATTGCCTCAAATGCCACCTCAGCCTCTTTTTGCTTCCTAATTTCCCCGACAAGTATTCTGTCAGGGCGCATTCTCAAAGAGGTGATAATTAAGTCAAGCATAGTCACCTCTCCCTGCCCTTCAGGGTTTTGCAGGCGGGTGAGAAGCGGCACCCAGTTCCACTGGTGCTTGGGAAGCATAAGCTCGCGCGTATCTTCAATTGTTATTATGCGCTGGTTTGGGGGGATGAAGGAGGCAAATGCGTTGAGCGCCGAGGTTTTTCCTGATGCGGTTCCCCCCACCACCATCATATTAAGCTCATAGTGAAATGCCTGCCAAAGCATTGCGGCCATCTCAAGGTTCATTGTGTGGTATGGCTCTGAGATGAGGCGAATTATTGTCCAGGGAATTCGCGCAAAACGCCTTATTGTAATTGTATTGCCGTGCGAGCTTATTGGGGAGAGGGTGGCGCATACACGGTCTCCTGTTTCCAGGCGGGCGTCCAGAATTGGCGTAAGTGTGGCAATTTGCCTCCCGACGCGCCTTGCTATTTGAGAAGCATAATTGAATACCGCATTCTCATCAGGCAAATATATGTTTGTCTGCAGCCAGCCGTATTTTCTATGGTATACCGCGACGGATGAGCTTGCGTTGTTTATTGCTATTTCCTCAAGCCAGTCGTCCCTGTTTAGCAGATCAAGCTCGCCAAGCCCGAACATGGTGTGCAGCAGCAGCCCGGCAAGCATATCGGTTGTTTCCATTCCCAGCTCGAATTGCTCAAGAAATTTTTTTATGCTCTCGTAAAAATTGCCTCTCACCTGCACCATTTTCTCAACGTCTGCAACATCGCTTGCTTCCGGCGGAACGTCTTTTATTAGCTGCTCTTTTATCTGGTCAAGGAATATGCGCGTAGGCACCGAGAGGTCCACAAGGGATACTTTGTAAAGCTTGTATTGGTCATAGTCGATAATTTCCACGGATGCGGGCACCGCATCGGCTTTGAAGGTGTAGGTTGCAAGCACTTTTTTCTGCCGATCCGCCTCGCCATTGCCCGCATTCTTGTCTTCCGGAAGGCGGTTGAACATAACTTCGGGCTTTTGCATCACGTTGAGCGGGTAGTTTATGGAGACAACCTGAGCCTGCTCCATCAATGAGGCGAGCGCCTCGGATGCGGCAAGCGAGATGTGAAGCACGTTTGCCACCCGGTTAATTGTCGGGTTTTTTTCCTTCATTACAAGGGCAATAAACTTGTCAACCTTGGTGTGCAGCATATTAGAGAAACCGAGAGTGCGAATTTAAAGCTTTGGGCAAAATCCGCCAAGTGCATAAAAATGTGCAATGCAAATTTCCCTGCCCGATTGGCGGGCTCGCTTGTTTCCCGCCGCATTAAAGCGCGGTTTGGATGATGAGGGTTTTTGAAGCGGGTGGTGGAAAGCAATAAAAGGCGCGTGCATGCAAATAATTGCATGAAAATTAAGCCAAGCCTTCACGGGTTTTATGTGAGAAATTACTGGGTTTCCACAATAATAGCTGTTGCGCTTATTTTGGCAGGAGGGTATTTTCTTGTTTTTGCGGGAAATATGGCATGGGGGCTTGGCGCGATAGGTGTTGGAATTCTTTTGGTTGTGATAGGAATTGCCCACAGCGCGCTTAACAGGAAATACACTTCCCTTTATTTGAGCGAGGAAGAGCTTGTTTATGAGGAAGGGGTGCTAAGCCACCACAAGAGGATGGCGCCTATTCACATGATTACGGATTCCACTGTAAAAAGAAGCTTTTTTGAGCGCATTTTGGGAATTGCGGATTTGCAGGTAAACACTTCGGGCACAAGCGAAATTGAAATTATTGCAAACGATTTCTCTTATTCCGAAATAGATCGTATGCATAAGGAAATATACAGGCTTATTCGCGGCACCCCTGCAAGCATGAAGAAGGGGTACGCGGAGAAAAAATAATTAAAACTCTTTTTTTATTGGCGGGAGAGGGTAAGGTTTCCCGAATATGAGGAATTTTGATAAGTAAGGTTTGCTATTATCGGCAAATACATTTTCTCATCCGCAGCTGATGAGCGGGTTTTTAGCAAAGTCAAATTCCAGGTGCAGGTAACATCAGGCACATCCATTTTTGTTGCATTAACTTCCGCGTAAATGCGAAATTTCTGGGATGAGCGCAGCCAGTCCACGTGAACAGAATGCGACCAGTTGCCATCCGCGGCAAAATATCTTGCCTCAAGCTGCTGGTTTAGGGAGGAATCAAAATAGTCTGAAAAGGCGCATGTTGTGGAGCCTTCACTATAATTTATGAAAGCATAATTTGAGGTTGTGCCTGCGCTCCACGTGCTGCACAATGGAAGTGCCAAAGAGGGAGAGGGGCGGTTGCACCTTATTTGCAAAGTGAGGTTCTCTATCAGCGCATATGAGGGAATGATTAGGTATGCCTCTGTTGAATTTTTGCCGGTGGAAGCAGAGAGCCCCGCGTTGTCGTGGAAATAATTCAGCCCGCTTGTTGTTGTGAAAATTTTGCCTGTTGCATTTGGCACGCTCACATCAAGGGAGAGGGAGGAGCCGGTGCGGTTTGCCCATTCCCCCTCGCAGAAGCTTTTTAGGGAGTCGAGGTAAACCTTTCCCCGCGCAGGGTCTGTGAGGGGGAATCCCGTATCCTGCAAATGAAGGGAAATGTTTGTTGAATTTGCAAAAAAATAAAGTTTGCTTGCCCCCATATAATCAACGTGCATCAGGGAGAGCTCCTCAAGCCGCCATGAGAGGGTTTGCGCGCCAAATGGCGCATAAAAAAGCGAGAGCTGGCGCGCTGACTGCTCCTGGGAAAATGCTGCTAATTCAAATAAAGCTATTAGCATCGCGAAAATCGCTATTGTGTATATCATTCCCTTTTTCATGTTATCCGCCTGCAAACACTTCTGTTTCTATAAAATATTTTGAAATTGAATATGAATTTCGCCTTGCCATTATACGCATTGATTTTTGCACCGGAGTATTGCGCTGCAGGGTGCAATTTGAGGAATAGGAGTAAATAAGCGAGGAGGGGGCGGTGTTTGCGCTGTAAATTTTTATGTTTGCGCATATTGAGGGGGGAAACTGCTTCATTGTATTGTTTAATATGGAATCGTTTAATGTGTATATCATCTGTGAAAATGCGCCAACCCTTTGCAAAGATGACGGAATGTCTTGCGAGAATTCCCTCAACACTATTTGCTCCTGCGGCTGGTGGGGAAGGGAGGAGAGGGAGGAGATAAGAAGCAGGGTTCCGAATAATATAACCGCCGCAAAAAGCGCCTCAACAGACATTATCTGCCCTTTTTTTATTTCCGGCAGATGCCCTGCTGCGCTTTTTTCACAAAAGCAGATTATGTTTTTTATGATGCTTGAATATTCCATAACCTTACCCTTATTATGGCGCTCTCATTTTTGTAAACTGCAATTCTTTGCTTTGATGAGAGCACTATTGAGCTTGCGCCCGGCGGCGCGCCCATTGTCGCTATGTCTGTGCCGTTTAAATAGGAAATTCTCACGTCTGCCTCAAAAGGCGAGAGCCCGAGCCTGCTTTTTGTAATGTTTGAATATGGTGAGCTGTTGAAATATTGGGCTATTTTTGCGATTTTGAATTCGTCAATTTCATTATATGCCGATGCCGCCCCTATTCCCAGAAGGGATGCAGAATCAGGAGTTAGCCCCTGCGATGCCCAGCTTGAGGGAATTCCCGGAGACTTTGCTATTGCGCGCAGAGCCCGCGATGCTGCTTCATCCGCCTGCACCTGCACCTGCTTCTCCAAAGCGCTTGCCCTCCCGTCTTCCCATGAGAGGTATGCGATTGCAAGAAGAAGCATAAATATTGACATTGAGAGTATGAGGTCTACTGTGAGGGATTGCCCCCGCTTAACCCGTTGTGATGAGAATGTTGTTTTCATAATAGCTCACATTTATTCTCTGGTTTGAGGAAATAAATCCTGTGGAGGCGCCGGCATCCGCGATAGAGGAGGCTATTCTTATTGTGGTGTTTTGAGGGCCGAATGAAATTGCCTGCGCCCCGGAAATTATCAGGTTTTGCTGGGGGTATGAAAGAGGGGCTATGGATATTATTGCCCCGTCTCCGGCTATTGCCGCCCAATCCATTGCGGTTGCAACCCTTCCTGCGGTGAATCTTCCCTCAAGGCGCGATGAGATGATGTCCTGGGATTCCTGCATCTCAAATGAGAGGGTTATCATTGCCGCAAGTATTATGAGAAGAATGGAAACAGAGATGATAAATTCAATGCTTGACTGGGCTTTCATCAGAAGGGGAATGCATACATAGTTTAAGTAGTTTTCTTTGTTATTTTTTCACTTTAATATCAAGCACTATTTGCTGCTGCGCGGAAGAGTAAGGGCGCGCCACCCTCCACCTAAGAAGCCTGAGAGATATGCCTTTTTTTGATGCTATTTTTTTTGCATTTTCAAATATTTTTTTATATTCTTTATCCCCAGTGCCGCAAAAAGAGTATAGGTGGATGGTGCAGCCGCTTTTTGCCGCCTCAAGCGCGCAAGGGAAAAATTCGAGGGCAACGGATGGGTGCGGCATTATTATCCTGCTTGCCCGATTTTTGTATTTTTTCTTTTTTAATTCCTTTTTCACATCCGCTTTTATTGCAATTATTTTTTTGCATTTATTTAGCTTTATATTCTCAAGCGCCATTTTGTGCGCCTGAGGGTTTAATTCTATCGCGATTATTTTTGCGGGGGAGGAGTGTTTCTCAATTACTATAGGATACGGGCAAACGCCTGAGAAAAGAGCCAATATGTTCTCCCCCTTTTTCACTTGAGACGCTATTCTCAGGCGCTCATGTGAGAGGCGGGGGGTGTAATATGCTTTATTCAAATCAATGGCAAAGCCGCATCCGGATTCTTTGCATACTGTTTTTGAGATTTTTTTTCCTGCAATAATTTTTATGGGGCGGATGCGGTATTTTCCCCCAGTGCCTGCCGCCTTTTTTGCTATTGTTTTTACGCCTGCGTGGGTTTTGAGAATTTCCTTTGCCGCCTCTTTTGCCTTTTTGCCCTCTCCCCCCCTCACTTCCAGCAAAGCAATACTTCCGATAATTTCAAAGGGAAGCGCGATTTTCTTTCTTTGTGTTTCCTGCCTTTTTATTAATATGAATTTTTCCACTTTCCCAAAATTTCTTGCATTCCCCTCTTTGCCTTTTTTTATCGGGAAAAACACAAATTCCCCCTTATGCCCCGCAATAAATGAGCCGTCAAGCAAATTGTTTGAGGAAAGGAAAAAGTGCGCCTTTTGGGCGTTTGATTTTTTTATTTTTAGGCAAAATGTAGATGGCATAAGCTACCTTTAGGAAATTATTATGCTCGGCTTGTTTGGCTGCGCGTTTGAGGCTTTTTGCGCCAATTCTTCCGGAGCGCCCTCCTCCTCAAGCACCTGTATTTCTGCGCCGGAAAATTCTGCGGAAAAAAATGCTTTTGCATCCTCAAGCAATTCAATTTCTTTGTGCGCCCCAAGCGCATCCCCCATGATTTTTCCAAGCTGCTTTAAGTAGCGGGGCGCAAGCTTTGAGATATCTCCCATGCGTGAGGCAAGCGATGAATCCTCTTTTGCTTCCTGCATAATTTTTTTCATGTCTTTGTGAGTTGCCACTAATTCGCGCACTTTTTGCTTGTATGGGGCATGCACTATTAGGGTGATTTTCTGCGGTTTCTCAAGCTTGATAAGCTGTTTTATGTGCAATATGTCATCCCTCACCGCGCGAATGTAATCCTCCCCGGCATCCAAAGAAGAATCTATTTGCCCCTCATCCGCCTGCGGGAAGGGGGAGAGTGCGGCTGATTTTTCATCAGGCAAATATTCTTTTTTGCCAAGCGATTCCCAGAATTCCTCTGCTAAATGAGGCATAAAGGGAGTGCATAAAAGAGCCCAATATTCAAAGAATTCTCTCAAATCATGCGATTTTGTGCGCTTGAGATACCATTGCAAATCGTTTGTGCTATCATACAAAATTGCCTGCGAGAGGTGGCGCAGCTGGAAATTCTCATACTGCCCTTTTGCTTTTTCTATGCGGGAGTGAAGGCGGGAATACAGCCAGCGGGCGGGCATATCCCTCTCCATTGCGGGAATAGAGGATTTGTGCTCAAGCATCAGCGAGTGCATATAATGCAGGCGGGAGATTACCCCCTCCGCTGCGCTGGAGTTAAAATCGCAGTCTGCATCTATTTCAGCAGTTGATGTGACTACAAAGCGCACAACATCTGCCCCGTATTTTGAGATGGCATCTCGCAATGGGAGAATGTTTCCCATGCTTTTTGACATTTTTTTCCCTTCCATTGTGACAAAGCCGTTTGCAACTATTTGCTTTGGCCAGAGGTTGGAATCAAATATTGCCACATGGTTGAATATGAAAAATGAGAGGTGGTTTGTAACCAAGTCAATTGCGGAGTGGCGCGAGTCAAGGGGATACCAATAGGCAAACTCTTTTTGCGCTTCCCTCCATTCCTGTGTTATTTTTGAGGCGTCTTTTGGCTGCAAGCCCAAAAACACAAAGTCAAAATATTCCTCGCTTAATTCATTTGGCTGCATCTTTTGCGCTATTTGCGCTATGGTGTAATATGCCATGTAAATTGTGGAATCCGAGAGAGCCTCTATCATTTGCTTTTTATCAAACGGGAATTTTGTGCCAAACCCGAATGCGCGGGTGCATGCCTTCATCTCAAGCCATCCTATTATGTATTCAAACTCTTTTCTCAAATTCTCAGGCACTATGCGCATATTCTCAAGGCAGAGGCGCGCCTTCTCTTTCCATTTCTCGTTTCCATAATTGATAAACCACTGGTTTTGCACTGTTTTTACAGTGCATAAATTTCCCGCGCGAGTATATAGGGGAGAGTTTGCAAGCACGTGCAAATTGAACGCCTTTTTTTGGGAAATTAAGTCGGCGCTTATTTTCTCTTTCGCCTGCGCCCCGGTTAAATTCTTATACGGCTCGATAAGCATTTTTCCCTCATGCGCCTCTTTTTTATATAATATTTTTGTTGCCTCTTCCGCCCGCTCATCTTCCTGGCTTTTTACATCCATTTTCTCTACTATTTCTTTTGCAGGGTAATCCGTAAAATCAGGCACTTCCAGCACCTGTATAAGCTGTATTTCTCCCAATTTCTGCGCGTCTCGCAAAGCCAGATAATCAAAGGGGGCGTGCGCAGGCACAGACATCACAAGCCCTGTGCCAACCTGCGGCTTTACAAAGGATGCCGGCAGAATGGGCAGCTCTTTTGCGCTTAGGGGATGCTTTGGCTTTAGGGAAAGAATTTCCTCTGCGCTTATTTCCTTTATTTTTGTTAAGGGAATTTGCTCGCAAAGAGATTCAAACGCCTCTTGCGCCATATATAATTTTTTTCCTTCAAATTCTGCCAGCAAGTATTTTGCATCCTTATTTGCCCACAAATTTGTAACGCCCGGCAAAGTTTCTGGGCGGTATGTGATTGCGGGGATATAGCCTTCCCCTGCAGGGAAAAGTATTGTTGCCACTTCCTCAATTTTCGGGTCAACGTCTCCGCGGGTGTCATGCCCGCCTACCGCCTGCCCCTCTTTGGGGCACCATGGCACAGGGTGGGTGCCTTTCTCTATCAGCTTTGCCTGCTTTAATTTTGCAAACTGCCATTCTATGAATTTGTTAAAATTTTCATCAAATGAGTAGAATTTTCGCCGCCAGTCAATGGAGTAGCCTATTTCCCTCATGCCTGCCTCTATTTCTTTTGAGAAAAATAATACAAGCTCGCGCGCGTCTGTTAAGGTTTTTGCCTTCTCTCTTGGAATATTGTAAATTTTCTCAAAAATTGAGAGAATTTCCTCATCTTGCGCCTCAAGCCGTTTTGCCATGCCGAAAATAGGGGTGCCTGTGACATGAAACGCCATTGGAAAGAGCACGTTTTTGCCAAGCATTCGCTGAAAGCGCGCGTAAATGTCTGTTGTTGTGTAGGTGCGCGCATGCCCTATGTGCTGGGGTGAATTTGGATATGGGAAGGCGGCTGTGAGGTAAAATTTCTCCCCCTCCCCCGCCTTTGGCTCATACTCTTTTTCCTCTTCCCATTTTTTTTGCCATTTTTTATGGATTGTATTAATGTCAAGTTGGCTTTCCATAACAGAGAATTTGAAAACTCAAACTATTAAGAATATGCATATGTTTTTTAAAGTTGGAAATAATATAATAATGAGGCATATGGTGAAAAAATTAACTTGCATGAACTCAAACGAGCTTGCAGCAATTAATGGCAAAATAAAGCAGATTGGCAGGCAAATAAGCGGCGAGAAAGACCTTTATTTTAAAATGGAATATATCAAGCTTCTTGAAAATGTTGAGAATTTCAAGGAAGCCAATAAAAATAGGAAAAATCCGTTTTTGAAAAAATTCATCTCTGATGCAACAGGAATTCAAAAAGACATAACACAGGAGAAAAACATGCATAAATGGCTTTTTGAGGCAGAAAAAAAGCTTTTGCGAATTGAGAGAAAATTAAACGGGCAGGCAAACGGGCAAGTGAAGAGAGACGTTGAGAGGGTGCGCTCATTCTCAGAGAAGGATTATGTGCAAAAAATGATTTGGATTAAGCCGTTTAAATCGCAAATTTTGAAAAAAATAAGGGATTACAAGAAAATTTTGCCAAAAAAATACGGCGTGCAGATGCAAATGGAATTTGAATAGCTTCTTTTTACAATTTTTTGAAAAATGCTATTAATGCAGCCAGCAGGAAAAATGCTCCGGAAATTTCCCAGCTTAGGGAGATTGCCATTCCGCCGGATAAGAAAAACAGGATTCCGGAGAGTGAGAAGCCTGCGGAGAATGATGCTGTGTTCAGGGAGACCATAGTCGCCCTCAGGCTGCTTGGCACATTTTCATGCAATATTTTTCCCATAATGGGCTTGTGGATGCCCCATGAAAATTCAAACAAAAGGACAAACACGAGAGTAAGAATTGGAGCCCATAGCACTCCTGAAAGCGCCAAAAACAATCCCATCAAAAGAATGGCAAATGAGAAGGCATACTTTCTCTTATACACTATTTCAGACACCTTTGAGCCCGCAATCATCATTGTGGAAATTCCTGCAAATACAAAACCCGTCTCAAGCGGGCCCCAGCCAAAAAGCTGGCTGAATGCTTCCGGCCAGCCGGTAAAGAGACGAAATGCCCCCAAGCCGGTCAGAAATGAGATTAGCATCAGCAAAAAAAGCGGGCTTATGGAAACGCATTTTCGCAGCGAGAGCGTTGTGTTCCTGAATATATTTCCCAAAGAATCCGAAAAATTGGATTCTCTCTTTTCGCTCTTGAGCGAATTGACATAATAAATCCCATAAAGAAGGGATGGCAAGCCAAGCGCTATTGCCAGCTCATAGCTGAATGTTCCGATAAAGCCTCCAAGAATGCTTCCCAGAAGAAGCATCAGGTATAGGGCGCGCGCTCCGGATGCTATAAGCTTGTGAGTATGCATAGCTGCTCCCCTCTGCCTTAGCCTATCAACAGAGTAAGCCTCCATAGAGCCTGAGAAAAATGCGTCGGCAGAGCCGAGCATTATTGCGCTTGCCAGCAAAACAATGGGATTGGATGAGAAGATGAAAAGGCTGAAACCGCAAAAGGAGAGGGCGAATGAGAGCATGGTGCTTTTTTTCCTTCCAAAAGAATCTGCAAAAGCGCCGCTTGGAATTTCCAGTATCAGATGGAAAAGTTTTGCAATGGCAAAAAATAACCCAGCTGCCTCAAGAGAAAAACCTTTTGAGAGCAAAAATAGTATGAATATCGGGTTTCCCAAAGCCCAGCCCAAAGTGTAGAGGGCAGTGACTGCCTTATATTCGGAGATGATTTTTTTCTGCATATGCTAAAGATGGGGAGGGAGATAATTTTTGAAGCTTTGTAAGAATTTTTAATTCAGATATTTTGGCACAGGAAAAAAGTTTATTCTGAAATTGGGAAATAATTCAATTCTTGCCCCTTAAATGTTCATGGGCTTTGATGATCTCTTTTTTGCTTTTGCCGGAAATAGATGCTATCTTTTCCGGCGCATTTGGCATCAGCCAAAGCCCTAAATTGGATAAAAAGCGAAAAACAGAATTAAAAAATCCCATAAAATCAACCTACTTGTAATTGCATGCATACCCTGTGAAGGGAGAGCTTTCGTTGATTTCGCGAAATTGCTTGCAAACCCTCGGTTGCGCAAAAGAGACGGTGCAATCCTCATCCGAAATTCCCGCATGGTTGCATTCGCGCAAAAGAGAGGATAATATCATAAGGTCTTGAAATTCGGTGTTGAAATTCTTTTTCTGGACCTTGATGGCAGGCTCACTGGCTTCATAAAATGAGTTGCAATTCTTGCCGCAAACGGCAGAAACAGTATAGTTTAGGGCATAGATGACAGCCATTTTATTCAAGGTGCCTTCGGATTTCTGGTTATGGAGAATAATTCTCTCTTTCACATTGTCTGATTTCTCCCCTGTGCCTATGCATCCGAAAAAAAGAAAAATGAAAAAAAGAGAAACAAGAGCTTTCTTCACAAAGCCACCTTAAGGCCCAACTCTTTTTTGAGCTCGCGGTAGCGGTTGCGAATTGTCACCTCAGTGACACCTGCAACATCAGCCACTTCTTTTTGGGTGCGCCTCTCGCCAAACATTGCTGATGCGATATAGACAGCCGCAGCCGCAACGCCTGTGGGGCCGCGCCCTGAAATAAGCCCTTTGTTTACTGCCTTTTTTAGAAGCAAAATTGCCTTCTCCTGCACCTTGCCGCTTAATTTGAGGGCTGCGGTGAATTTGGGCACATACTGAGACGGGTCTGTTAATGGCACTTCCAAATCAAGCTCCCTGCGAACAAACCTGTAAGCCCTGCCGATTTCCTTTTTCTCAATGCCAGATACTTTTGAAATCTCATCCAAAGTGCGCGGAATCCCGTGCAATCTGCATGTTGCATAAATTACGGCGGATACGACGGACTCTATGAGCCTGCCGCGAATAAGCTCTGCTTTTATGCATTTTCTATACAAAAGCGCCGCCGACTCGCGAATTGAGTCAGGCAATCCCAAATAAGATGCAATCCTGTCAAGCTCTGAGAGAGCTATTGCCAAATTCCTCTCCATAGAGGTTGCAATGGATGCCCTCTTGTGCCATTTTCTCATCCTGTAAAGCTGTGCCTGTTTTTTCTGGGAAATTTTCGCGCCTCTAATATCCCTGTTGTATTGGTCTATTTCTGTAACAAGCCCTTTGTTTGGGCGCATGTATTTGATAGGTGCGCCTCCTCTTGCCCTCTTCTCCCTCTGCTCTGAGTCAAAAGCCCTCCACTCAGGGCGGTGGTCTTCTATGTTTTCCTCAATAATAAGCCCGCACGTGCCGCAGACAATTTCTCCTCTTTCATAATCTTTTACAAGTTTTGCGCCGCCGCATTCTGGGCATTTTCCGGTTTTTGACATATATACACCTCAATCAACACTAATTTTTGTTTATGTGCTCTATGCTGGCATTTTAGATAATTTTTAAAAGTGGTAAATTATTAGGGTAAGAGGGGGTATTTAAAGCTTTTCTATTTTTAAATCGTCGGTGGAAAATGCGCCTACGGGGTGAGAGAAAAAATGGAAAAAAGTAAAAGGTTTATAAACCTTTTAGAAAAACACATGAAAAAAGGATGGAAAAATGCGTAAAAATAGCTAGCTTGCATCCTTGCCGCATTTTAGGGTGGAGGTGATTGCTCTCAAATCATCCTCGGTTTTGCTTACGCCGATAAATGGCTTTGTGGATGAGCACTTGCCTACAAGCATTACCATGTCCTCGCCGCTCTCCTTGTCTTTGGCGTTTGCAAAGCATCCGCTCACATCTGCCCATTCAACCATTCTTGCATTGCTAAATTCCAAATCCCGCTGGTCCCCTGAGGAATACCCTGCCGCGTTTTGGGATTTGAAAAGCTCTTCATTGCATTTTTCAGCGCTTATTTCAAAATCCGCCGCTTCCGGCATAAACATAAGCATCATGAATTCTTCCTCACTCGCGCCCACAAGCATTGCAATGTCCATCCCAAACATCTGCATCATTGCGATGGATGCGCTTGCTTCCCCATCTTCATCAGCCATCCCGATAGCCGAAGTCCAGCCTTCGGGAAAATCAAATGAATATCCGGTTGGGCTGTAATAATGGTAGCCGTTTGCGGTTTTTGTTATTACTGGCTCCTGCGGCTGCGAAAAAAGAGAACAGCAGCCGGATAGAAGCAGCGCGCCTAAAATTAGGGTAAATATAGCCATTTTCATGCAAAAAAGAGGAGAGCATTCTAAATAAATGTTTTGGAAAAATTGATGAATCAAACCTTAGGTTACTTCAGAGGACAGCTGAGACGCTGGTGTTCCCCATATGAGGCGTATGCCGCAATCTTTCTTATGTTGATAAATAAGGGGGTGAAGCCCTCAGGGGGACAATGGTTATGCTGGTGTTCCCCATATGGGAATGGGCCCAAGGAGATGCTCAACTGCAAAAGCAGTTAGGCAGTTTTTGCCCAGAAGGCAAAACCTTGGGAACGCGAGCGTAGCGAGTGGGCCCAAGGAGAGTCGAACTCCTGTCCTCTGCACGTCAAGCAGATATCGTACCGTTGGACCATGGGCCCTAAAAGCAAGAGATATATTGAGATAATAAATTAAAAAGGAAAGGGGAACTATTGCTTGGTGTGCAATAGAACTCCTGCAGGCTTTTTGAAAACATTTCCCAATTTTATGCCGATAAGCACCTTTGCCTTTTTTGCCTGCGCCAAATCCGCCAAACGCTGTGTTATGATGCCATCAAACACTATTGCATGCACACTCTCTTTTGAGTCAAGTGTTTTTATCATGTCGCGCACAGGCATTTCGCTTATTACAGAGCCGTCCTCGCCATAAAAGCGCGCCTTTAGGGTGTTTTCAAGCTCTCCTAACGCATCCAAATATTGCTTTGGAGCCTCTCCCATTGAAGGGGCTGGCTCCTGCATTGGCTCTGGCTGGAAAGGTTCCTGCATTTGGGATGCAGGCTTTTGCGCATGGTTTGGAGCCGCCATTGGAGCGGGAGAGGGAGAAAACGAGGAAGTGCGCTGCCTGCTTTGCGAATAAGAATCCCTCTGCCTTGGCTGCCTTCCTGTGTATCCGTCTCTTCCCTGCCTGGAATATCTCTCCTCTCGCGCGCCTCTCTCATAGCGCGGGCGGGAAGAATAATCGTTTGTTGGCGCAGGTGCGGAGCCGTTTGTGGCATTGCCTGCAACCCCGTTGCTAGAGGATGCCTTTGCGCCGGATTCATACGGTACCTTTGAGCGCAGGCATTTTATCAGCTCTTTTCTGGTAAGCTCTTCTACTTCTTTGCCGCGCGGGGCGCGGGCAATAAAGTCAAGGTCGCCTATGCGCGAGAGCTCTGCCAAAATAATGTCCCCTCCCCTGTCCCCGTCCAAAAAGACAGTTGTCTCTTTCTCGCGGGTAAGCTTTGCTATGGATTGCGCAACATTGGCTCCCCCCACTGCAACAGCGTTTGTGATGTCGTTTCTTAGCAAATTTAGCACATCTGCGCGCCCTTCTACAATTATTACAGAATCCATTGTTCTCACTCCCGGGCCTGCTGGGAGCTTCTCTGGGCCGTATGAGCTGATTTCTGCGATTTTTACCTCTGAGCGCACCTGCTCTGATATTTCCTTGCTTTCAGGAATTTCGGAAGTTAGCATTGTTTTAAGAAGCCCTTTTGCCCTGTCAACAAGCCCTTTTCTTTTGAGAGTGCGGGTGTCCTCTATTTTCTCAATATTTATGCGCGCGTCGCACGGCCCTACCCTGTCAACTGTTTCTAATGCAGCAGCCAAAATTGAGGTTTCTACCATGTCAAGGGATGAGGGAAGCTTTATTTTTCCCACGGCTTTGCCGCCGCGCGGGGAGAGCTCTACTTCAATTCTTCCTATGCGCCCGTTTTTTTGCAATTCGCGCAAATCAAGCTCGTCTCCTAGCAACCCTTCGGTTTGCCCGAAGATGGCTCCTACAACATCAGGCTTTTCAACAAGCCCGTCAATTTCAACATTTGCATATACCTGATATTTTACTGTGTCTACATATGTTTTTCCCATTTTAATTTCACCTTATGTAGAATTTCAAAAAAGAGCCAAGCAGTGCGGAGGTGGAGGGAATTGCCAAAGGCATTCAAGCCTTGCAAGCTTCCCTTAGCCTTAGCATGAAAGCATCGGCGTCAATGCCGAATGCGATGACTTTTATTCTGCTTCTTGCGCCGCGCAAAATGCGCACAGTATCTCCGGAAAGCCGTGTTAAATGCTTGCAAAGGGCAATATTTGCCTCGTTGCCCTGAGCCTTTTCGCGAAGGCGAACCGTTAATGCCGGCTCGTTAGCCGCAAGGGGCCGATGCGAATTTGGCTTGCAATTTTCAAATGTTATTCCTGGCTTTTTTGAGCCTGGCACTACTTTTAGAGTCAAATGACCCAAATCATTACCTGTGTTTTGCGGGGGCTTTTTGCCCTATTCATGAAATTCTGATTATCAAATCCCATGCGCTGTTGGCAGCCATTTCATAGCATTAATGCTTTAGGCGCCATCCTGCGCACGGTGAATTATTTAGGAAATTAAGAGTTTAAAAGGCAGTCGGTAGGAGGCGTGTGGCACTGCCTTGTTTGGGTTTTGGGGCTTTTTAGCGCCTGTGATGCTTTGGCTGGTGGCGGTGCTTCTTGTGCTTCTTTTTTGGGTGCCTTCCGTGGCTGCCCTGCCCTTGAGAGTTTCCCTGCCGCCCGGTGTATTCAAATCCCCGCCCTTTTGCATATTTTCCTGAAGAGCTGCCCTCTTTTTGCGAAGATTCTCCAAAGCCACCGCTTCTTTGCTGCCTGCCTGAATATTTTCCAAAGCCGCGGCCTGAAGAGCCGGAAACACCCTCCTCATAAGCGCTTTTGTTTTGTATGGCGCGCCTTCTGCTCATCCTCTCCTGCCTGAAATAATTCAAATCATCCTCTGCCGCCTTGCTAAGGATTGGCTTTCCCTCCTTTTCTTTTCTTTTTTGCTCATCTATAGGTGGCAGGTAAGGCGCGGGGAGAGAGCGCAAATGGTGGGGCACCTCTGTGGGAGTGATGACAATTCTTCTCACTGCGCCCGGCACCTGCTTTAAGGTGTGCTCAAACGCGGTTGGCGCAAGCCTTCCCACGGAGAATATGTCTATTGAGTTTGCCTTTAACCCGCAAAACTCAAGCACAGAATTTTCCATAAAATTCTGGGAAACCCCCCCCATTTCCTGCTCATGGGTTGCTGATGAGGAATAGGTGCGGATGCTAAGCGCCCTTTTTCCCTCAAGCAAGGGAACTATTCCTTTCTCATCAAATTTGAATGCAAAGCCTGGAGTGAGCACCCTGTCTATATAGCCTTTGAGGATTGCGGGAGGGGTGGACCACCACACAGGGTAGATAAATATCCATGCTTCGGAGTTTTTTAGCAAAGTTTGCTGGTATGCGACATCTGAATTTGTTTTTTTGCCGTATTGCGCCTCTTCCTCCTCTGATAATACAGGGTTGAATTTGTCGCGGTATAAATCTATTATTGCAAAATCAACTTTGTCTGCAGTTAATGTGGCTTTTACAGCCTCAAATATTCTTGCGCCATGCTCGGCGTTAAGGGATGGATATGCGTATATTATGCAGGCTCGCCTGCCTGTTGGATCGCTGTTTTTCATCGCAAAAGATTTGGGCGTATGGGTTTAAAAGTTTGCTCAAATTGTTATGTTTTATCAAAGAAATAAGGGGGAGATGAAATGCCCAAAAAAAGAAAAAAGGCAAAAGCTGCCGAAATATATGCATGCTGCCATGACGAGATAGACCATTATGAGAGGGGAAAAGCGCTCAAATGGATTGCCATCGGGCTGGTGCTTGTGATGTTCGGCTTTGGCTATATTACCATGGAAATGCTTGCGCTTATAGTTGGCGCCATATACTGCCTTGTCGGAATCGTAAAAATGATGGGGAAAAACTGCTAATTTTTTTATTTTCCCCTTTTGCCAATTATTAAAAGGGGGCTCTTCCCTAAGTTTAGATATGGATAGCCTTGAGAATATGAAAAAGAGGGCAGCGCAAGCTGCGCTTGAATTTGTTGAAAACAACACTACTTTAGGGCTTGGCACAGGAAGCACTGCCGCTTATTTTGTAAAGGCGCTTGCGCGCAAAGTAAAAGATGAGAAGCTCTCTGTAAAATGCGTGTGCACCTCAAACGCCACAGAGGCGCTTGCAAAAAAGGAAGGGCTTAGCATTATTGCGCTTAACGAGGCAGAGAAAATAAATTTGTCTGTTGACGGGGCGGATGAGGTGGATGCCTCAAAAATGCTAATTAAGGGGTACGGGGGGGCGCTCACGCGCGAGAAAATAATTGAGTATAAGTCTGAGAAGCTTGTTATTATTGTGGATGAGAGCAAAGTAAGCAAAAAGCTCTCAAAGCCCGTGCCTGTGGAATATTTGCCTTTTGCCCATTCTGCCGTTGTGCAGGGGCTTGAGAAATTGGGGGCAAAAAAAATAAGGCAAAGGATGCTTGAGGGGAATAATTTTGAGAGCGACAATGGGTTTCATATAGTTGATGCGGATTTCGGGGAAATTTCAAATCCTGCCTCTCTTGAGCAGAAAATAAATTTGATACCAGGGGTGCTGGAAAACGGGATATTTTCCCGCGGGGCAAGCGTAATAGTGGGCGGAAAAGAAGAGGTTAGGAAACTTTAGAAATTGCAAAAATGAAGCCTTTAGAAGAATTTTGCAAAATTATTTTTCCTTGCAAAAAGAGAGAGCTTTAAATTTGGCAGGCGCTTCTTTTTTGCATGGAAAAAATCAAATTATTAGCAATAGGGGCGCTTTTTTTGTTTTTATTCGGATGCTTGGGCGCTCCGGAAGAGAAAATTGTGCCAACAGAGGATGCTGTTGCGCCTGCGCAAAATGATTCGCCTGTTGAGGAAAATAAGACTCTTGTGGGCGGGGACAGGGATGAGCACGGATGCATACCTTCTGCAGGCTATAGCTGGTGCGAAGCAAAGCAAAAATGCTTAAGAGAATGGGAAGAGGCGTGTGAAGCGCCTGAAGAGGAAGGGCAGATGGTGGGCGCAGACAAGGATGAGCACGGATGCATACCATCAGCTGGCTATAGCTGGTGCGAGCCAAAACAGAAATGCCTGCGCATATGGGAAGAGGAATGCGAATAAAGTTTTTTTCTTTTTCTTTTCTTTCCTCTGATAACTCCATGCATACAGTCCCAGCATCTATATGCTAAGACTTGAAAAAACAGATTAAACATTTTACAACATATCCGAACACTTTAAATATTAGTGATAATAAATATTTTAGCATGGACTTAGTAGTAAATCAGAACGGGTATTTTCTTGGAAAAAGAAAAAACCGCTTTTATTTAAGGTATTTGCAAGATGGCAAAAAAAGCGAGAGCGAGTTTTGCGCTGATGGCATAAGGTCAATACTCTTGTCATCGAGAGGAAGCATCAGCATAGGCGCGATTGAGCTTGCAAACCAGCATTATATTGACATGGCAATACTTGGAAGGGCGCAAAAGCCGATAGCAAGGATTTATCCCTGCAGCCTCTCTGGGGCGCACCTTGTGCGCAGATTGCAGCTTGAGGCACACATGGACGGAAACGGCATTAAAATAGCAAAAAAGCTTGAAGTTGCCAAAATAAGGCACCAGGCAAACCTTCTCAAGTCAGTTGCAAAAACACGCAAGAATGTGAATTTTGGTGCACAGATAGATGAAATGGAGAGGAATATGGCGCAACTTGAAGCAAGAGGCTCTCTTGACGCAAATAAAATAATGGGGATTGAGGGAAGGTCTGCCGCCCTTTATTTTTCATGCCTTGGAAAAGTAATCCCCATAAGAAATAGGAGCCCTGACGCACAGGATGAGGCAAATATTTTGCTAAATTATGGCTATGGAGTGCTTTATCACGAGGTGGAAAGGGCTTGCTGGATTGTGGGGCTTGACCCTTATTTGGGATTTTTGCATGCAGACAGGCCCGGCAAGCCCTCTTTGGCGCTTGACTTGATGGAGCCGTTCAGGCCTGTTGTTGCGGATAGGGCGGTTGTAACTCTTTTTGCCCACAGAAAGCTTGATGAAAAGGATTTTGAGCGCGGGCTTGAGGGGGAAGCTATTTCGCTTTCTCAGGAAGGGAGAAAAAAAATACTTGGACAGGTTTTGGGAAGGCTTTCCACAGAGTATACGTTTAATGGGGAGAAGAGAACCTGGTCTTCTTGGATTTTGGAATCTGCTAGAGGAGTTGCAAGAGCCATAAGGGGAAAGAAATTTGAAATTGTTGAGTGGAACGGCGGATGAATTTGAATAAACCGATAGGGGATTAAGGTGTTTTGAAAATGATAATAATTGCTTATGATATTGAGAATGACAAGGAGAGGAAAAAGGCATCTGATATTTGCCTTGATTTCGGGCTTTCACGCATACAGAATTCTGTTTTTGCTGGGCCTGTGAGCTGGAACAAGGCAGAAGCAATAGGCATGAAAATAGATTCTGTTTGCAACGGGGAGAGGGACAGGGTTGTGCTTTTTCATTCCTGCAAAGAATGCTCTTCAAAGATGATTGCCCTCAAAAAGCAGAGAAAGCCGGAGCATGAGAAAAAGGCGTTTTTCATAGTTTGCAAAGAGGAGATTTCCTCATTTATTGCTAAAAAATCAAGTCCTCATGCTGTTGGGGCAAAATAGCTTTTAGGTGTTGGCATTGGAAAAAGAGATGCTTACCGCGCGGGATGTTTTGAATTATTTGTATTGTCCGCGCATAATATTTTATGAGAAGGTTTTGAGGCAGAGGCAGTATGAAACATATAAACAGATAAGAGGGGAGAAGTCACATTATTTTTTTAAAACGCAGGCGAAGAGGAAAACATGTGATGAGTGGAAGGAATTCCTGGTAAGACTTTTTGAGGTTACTGTAAAATCATCCAGAATTGGGTTTTGGACTAAAGCGGACTTAATAATGAAAAAATCTGCTGATGAAGGAAGAATAGTTCAGTTTAAACCATCAATACCTTCTTTTGGAATTCCTTTTGCTTGGAAGGTTCAGGTATGCCTTGAGGCGCTTTGCGCGGAAGAGATGGGATTTGGAAAGTTTAGCGAGGGATATATTGCGCCTTATAATGGGGGGAAGCCAGAATGCTTTGAACTTGATGAGGGGATGCGGAAAACAGCTACCGAAACCATAAAAAAGGTTGAAAAACTCATAAAAGACGAGAATTTTCCTGAAGGGACAATGTATTCTGCAAGATGCAGAGATTGTATGTATAGGGGAAGAATGTGTGAGGGTCGAGGTTGGTGATAAACTTGTTTGGCTATAAATTCGCATTATATCCGAATAAAACCCAAGAGGAACTTCTAAACAAACATCTTGGGGAGTGTGGATGGCTATATAATAAAGCAATAGAACAAAACGAATACTACAAAGCAGACAGTAACATAGAAGAAGCACAAAAAAAATTTGAATTGTTGCCCGATAAGAATTCGGATGAAGCAAAAGTATTAAGGGGAAATATTTCTAAGGACAATTATGTTTATAGGACTCTAGTCAAAAAAAAGAAGAGCGAGATAAACGTACAAATTCGAAAAGCAGTGGTTCTAAGACCGGCAGAGACTATAAGAAATCTAGCAAAAGTAAAGAAAAAAGGTTTGAGTGTAGGGAGGCTCAAATTTATACCTATCAGAGAATGGGATGTTCTGCCTTTCAAACAATCCGATCAGATTCGACTTGAAGAAAACTACCTTATTCTAGAACCATATGGTCGCTTGAAATTTAAGATGCATCGCCCACTTTTAGGGAAGCCAAAGACATTTTGCATAAAACGTACAGCTACTGATAGGTGGACTATTTCATTTTCTACCGAATATGACGATTCTAATATGAGAAAAAATGATGGAGGTCAGGTGGGGATTGATGTGGGTCTAAAAACCCATCTAAGATTATCTAATGAAAACCCCGATGAAGACCCTAGATATCCAAATCCCAAAATCTGGAAAAGATATGACCGCAGGCTAACGATTCTACAACGACGCATTAGCAAGAGCAAAAAGCTCGGAAAAAATCGGACCCGCCTACGTTTGCGTCTATCTCGCCTCTGGGAAAAAATACGTAACTCAAGAGCAGATTTGATTCAGAATGAAACCTACGAAATACTTTCAGAGAATAAACTCATTGCCATCGAGGATTTGAATGTAAAGGGAATGCAAGAGAAAAAAGATAAAAAAGGTCGAAAAGGTAGAACACGTGCTCAAGAAAAGGGGTTGCACCGCTCTATCTCAGATGCTGCTTTCTCTGAATTTAGACGAGTTTTGGAATACAAGGCAAAACGCTTTGGTTCTGAAGTCAAGCCAGTAAGTGCCATAGATTCGAGTAAGGAATGTCATAACTGTGGAAACAAGAAGGGTATGCCACTCGAAAGCAGAATCTACGAATGTCCGAAATGCGGTCTTAAGATAGACCGAGATTTGAACAGTGCAAAAGTCATACTCGCAAGAGCTACCGGCGTGCGGCCGGGAAGTAACGCCCGGGCAGATACTAAAATTTCTGCCACAGCGGGAGCGTCCGTGCAAACGGAAGGTACCGTTTCCGAAGACTTTCGGCAACAGATGGAAACATCTGACCAGAAGCCAATGCAGGGGGAAGGTTCGAAAGAACCACCAATGAATCCAGAACATAAAAGTTCTGGGAGAGGGTCTAAACACGTGAACATCGGGTGCAAAAACAAAGTAGGTCTTTATAATGAAGATGAAAATTCCAGATCTACTGAGAAACAGATAATGGATGAAAACCGTTCCACGACGGAGGACATGGTAGAAATAGGTGCGTTGCACTCACCGGTGCTCACGACGTAGGGATGCAACAGTCATGGTTTTGCCTCCTCTGTGATTGTAAATTCTGTTGCACTCACCGGTGCTCACGACGTAGGGATGCAACTTCTTTGTAAATCTCCTCAAGGAGTTTCCAAACCGTTGCACTCACCGGTGCTCACGACGTAGGGATGCAACGGCGGGAGAGTTCTTTTTCAAGCATTTCAGCTTCGTTGCACTCACCAGTGCTCACGACGTGAACAATGCAACCTTTAAATTCCCTTATATGCAAAATATCTCTTGCGGGGATGGCAGAGTCCGGTCAAATGCGATAGACTCAAGATCTCCTTATGGAGGGAATTTAAGGCATGTTCCAAATGCGGGATGTGCCATCTATTGGCCTAGCGCCTACAAGGGTTCGAATCCCTTTCCCCGCACAGCTTTTTTTCCTAATGGAAAAAAACCTGGGAAAATTGAAAACACTTAGAGTTCCCGGATTATACTCAAACGCTCGACGCCAGATATATGCAATGCCCGTTTTTACTTTGTTGATGCCCAAACCCCCCGCTATTTGCAATTTGGTTTCCTGATTTCCCCCTGCGGTTTAGGTGTTATATTTGTAACATTCTGTTTTTAATAAAGCAAATTCATCAGTTTAGCATGACAACGGTTAGAACCAATACTATAGGATGCGGGCGCGGCGGAAACGGATGCGCAGCTTCGCTCAACAATGTTATGCAGCCCCTGCAGGAGAGAAATGGGCGGCTTAGCATGGGCTCAATTCCAATAAGGCAGTTGGCAGAGCAATTCGGGGTTTTGCCAAAACAGGCAATAAGCATCTCATCTGCAGGAGTTTTGTCTGAAGGCATTATGGGAGAGGGCGCTGCATATATTTATGATGGCAACAGAATTGTTGATAATTACAGAAAGATAAGAGATGCCATGAGCGATGCGCAGGGAAGGTTTAACACTCGCGTTTATTTTGCGCTAAAAAGCAATTCAAACCCCGCAATAATGCAGCTTTTGGCAAGCGAGGGCTGCGGCGCGGATTGCGCAAATTATAATGAGATAAGAATTGCTCGGATGGCAGGCGTGCCTGAGGGCAGGATGCTATATTCTGGCAACAACAATCCCATAGGGGAGATGCTTGGCGCTTTGCAAATAGGGGCGGCGATTAATTTTGATGATATTAATTTGTTTGAGAGCCTTTCAGGAAGGTGCAATGGGGAGCTTAAGCAAAACGTGGTCTCTTTCAGGTTTAACCCAGGCACAGGGCTTGGCGAGAATGCCAAAATAACAACCGGCGGAGAGGGCTCAAAATTTGGAATGGGGGAGGCGGAGATAATGCAGGCATACAGGGCGGCAAGAGAGAGGGGCGCCACCCGCTTTGCTCTTCATATGATGACAGGCAGCAACACCCGCGAAGTTGAGCCCTTTGTTGAGCAGGTGAAAGAGCAGGTGCGCCTTGCAGGCAGGCTTTGCAATGAGTTGGGAATTACGCTTGAATTTATTGACATTGGAGGCGGGTTTGGAATCCCTTACCTCCCCGGTGATTCTGAGCTTGACATTTTCGAGCTTGGCAGGCAGCTTACGCAGGCATATGCGCAAGAGTGCGGCAGGCACAATGTAAGAAATTCTGCCGGCGGCATCCCCGACTTGATGATGGAGCCGGGAAGGTATATTGTAGGGGATGCTGGAGTGCTGGCAGCAAAAGTTACATCTGTGAAAAATTCTTTTGGAAGAAGCATAATTGGAATTGATGCAAGCATGAGCACTCTTATGCGGGTTGCAATGTATGACTCATATCACCATATTTTAATTGACGGGCGGGAGGAGCAAAATATGCGGCCGGCAGATGTTGTGGGGCAGGCATGTGAGAGCTCTGACTTTTTTGCGCATGCGCGCCTATTGCCGCAAGGAATTCGCACAGGAGATTTGGCGGTAATTTGCACCGCAGGCGCATACGGGTTTTCCATGAGCTCAAATTATTGCAATATGGCAAAGCCGGCAGAAGTGCTTGTTTATGATGGAGAGGCGCACCTTATACGAAGACGGCAGGGCTTTGAGCAGATGGTGGAAGGAGTGCAAATGCTACCTCTAATGCAGGAAGCTTGAATTATTTTTTTAGCAGTTTGCAAAAGCCGGCAAAATTTTCCAATATTCTCTCCCCATGCTCTGTGTGCCATACTTCGGGGTGAAATTGGGTGCCAAAAAGCATCATTTTTTCATTTTGCATTGCCTCTATTTTGCATGTGGAAGAATGTGCCAATGCCTCAAAGCCCGGAGGGAGAGTTTTTACCTCGTCAAAGTGAGATACCCATGCATTGAATTTTTTGGGCACCCCCTCAAAGAGTATGCCTTCTTTATCCACATCTATTTCTGAAATGCCGTATTCGGCTGAAATGCCTTTTTTTATTTCTCCGCCAAATATGTGAGCCATTAATTGATGCCCTAAGCAAATTCCCAATACCGGCTTTTTTATTTCCCCCGCCTTTGCAATTTCCAAAATTCTGTGAGCTGCGCCTGGGGAGAGTGTTGATGCGGATGATGGACCCCCCGAAATAATATAAGAGTCAAAAAAGTCGGCATCTGCCGCAGGGGCATTGGGCTCTTTTATTACCGCCTCCACGCCTATCTCGCGCATTGTGCGCCATATTACATGCGTGTATTGGGAGCCTAAATTTATTATAAGGGTTTTCATAAAAGTAAAAGGAGTTGCACAAATATAAGCATTTAGTGAAAAATTGAGCATATGCGGTCAGGCCTTGCCTTTGCCCGGCTTTCCCTCGGAATTGCCGCGCTTATCATAATTTTGTATTTTTCTGTATACTCCCCGTTTGTTTTTATTTTTAGCAAGGATTTTTGTATAGAATATAATTGAGGGTTTTTTGGAATTTTTATTATAATGGCTTCCGGCTCGTCCGAAGAATATGAAATTCGCAGCTGCTTGCAGTTTTCAAATGTTTTTGTGTTTTTCCAGTCGCGGGAGGTGTGGTTTAGCATAGCTTTTTCAACTCCAGAATAAGCAGTTTGCAGAAAAGTTGCAATTAATTCTATTGCCTCTTTTATTGGAATATAATTATCTGGCATACAGTTAGTATGTTAGTTGGTGTTAATAAATGCTTATTCCAGCTCTACAGTTGCCGGAGGCTTGTTTGTAATGTCGTATAATACCCTTCCAACATCTGATACCTCGTTTGTGATGCGCGAGGATATTTTCTCAAGCAATTTTGGGGGAAGATGCGAAAAATTAGCTGTCATGCCATCCAAAGAGCGCACGGCGCGCACCACTATAGTATATTGGTATGAGCGCTCATCCCCCCTTACCCCTACTGTTTTGGAAGGAAGCAAAGCCGCAAAATATTGCCATGGGTGCTCTATTTCTTTTTTTGCAGAAGCTTTTTCCAATTCTTCCTCTACTATATGGCAGCATTTTCTCACTATTTGCGCCTTCTCTTTAGTGATTTCGCCAACTATTCGCACAGCCAAGCCAGGGCCTGGAAATGGCTGCCTTTTGGAAATTTCATCAGGCAATTTTAATTCTTGCGCCAAAATTCGCACCTCATGCTTGTAGCAGTCGCGCAATGGCTCAAATAATTCCAATCCCATTTTCTCTGGCAGCCCCCCGACGTTATGGTGGGATTTTATTGTGTCTCTTCCCTGCCCGCCGGATTCAATCCAGTCGGGGGCTATTGTGCCTTGCACCAAAACTTTAATGCCGTGGGTTTTTGCATATTTTTCAAATACACGTATGAATTTCTCCCCTATTATTTTTCTTTTTTTCTCAGGCTCGCTTACTCCTTTTAATGCTGTGAAAAATTCCTCGGATGCGTCTATTACCTCTATTTTCATTTTTAATTTGTCAAAAATGCTTTTTACATGCTTTGCCTCATCAAGGCGCATAAGCCCTGTGTCAACAAATACGGGATGCAGATTTTTTCCTATTGCTTTGTAAACAATTAGCGCGGCAACAGAGGAATCCACGCCGCCGGAAAGCCCCAAAAGAGCCGGCTTATCCCCTATCTTTTGCTTTGCAAGAGAGATTTGCTCTTCTATGAATTTTTTTTTGTCAAATGCCATTATTTTCGCCCTATTATTTTCCTTTTCTCAAGCTTAGCTTATATGGATAATAGAAAAATTATTCAAGCATCTCAACGCTTAATGCAGAGGTGCCAAATGATGAGAGAATTACGCGCATTGTGGGCCCATCCTTGGCTTTCCAATCAACCTGCCACGCATCCCTCTGCCCGTCATATTTTTTGAGCAATGAGGGGGAGGGGGTTGCCTGCGGGTATGCGCGCAAAAAGGCAGTTACCTCATCCGTTCCCTCGTATGTGTGGGAGGCGATTATCGCCTCTTCGGGATATGATATGTGGCAGTTGGGGTTGTCAAGGCATACATTACAGCCATGCACCACCTGCTCATCCGACTTTAGGAAATTTTTAGTAGGATAATAATATTCCACTTCCACTCGTTCCGGGCAGGGGGTGGATAAATTGCTGGAGACGCGCGCCTTTAGCACATAATATGTCCCCCTGCCGTCCCCCGCGGTTTCAATGCTTATAATTTCCCTCACATCTGCATGGGGGTAGCTTGATTCCAAATCCTCCATAAAGAATTTTTTAGCATCAATTGGCGAGGATTCGTTAAAGAGCCGCGAGAATGAGAAAAGGGAGACTGTCGCTATTATGATAAGCAGGAGAAGCCATGTTTCCTTTTTCATGCAAATATAAGGGAGGGGGGAGTATTTTAATTTAATCACGCAGGCACTGCCGCCTTTTTGCATACTAAATACACCGCATAGCACTCTGGCACATGCGCCCGCTCGCCTTTTTTTATGGCGTCAAATGTCTGCCCTGCAAACTCCTGGGAGGGCACGTCAATAAGGGCATCTATTGCCTCTATTCTTGTTGTGGAGAAAGCCAAAGCATCTTTTAGTGGCTCAAAAGAATCAAACCCTTTGGAAACAGTTAATGCAAGCAGCCCCGAGCCGCCGTGAATTGAATCCGGCAAGCGCAATATTTTTCCTGTGTCTATTGTGACATTTGCATCTGTTTCTACCCTGTTTGAGAGGCGGATGCGGGAGCGGGAAAATACTGCCTTGAAAAATTCCAATGCGTGCGGTATTTGCACATCTGACCAGCGCCCATTTTCTATTCCTTTTATCATTTTAATGCGGTTTTCCTCTTTCTTAAATTTTGGATGAATTGCCGGGGCGGCAGAAGGATTTTTCAAAATATTTATTACATGCTTTGCAAACCTTCCCTTATGCCCGCCGGAAGAAGGGGAGGGGCCTGCAATGCGCTTAAAGCGGGTGGCAGGCATTTGCTCCTCATGCAAAAAGTCATCAAAGCCCAAGCCTGCGCCCTCTATATAATCCACTATTTCGCGCCTCTCCGCGCGCCCGAGCATTTGCGCCTCTTTTTTATAGCAATGCACATGAAAGCCGCGCGAGCCGGAAAAGTTTATCGAAATCTCGTCTTTTGAGTAGCCGAAATCGGGAATAAGAAATTCCTCTATTAAGGTGTGGGTTTTTCTTTTTACATCCTCAAGTGATGATGGCAATATGAAGGGGGCAAGCGCATCCGCCTCTGCATCCAAATCAAATATCAAATCCGCGCCAAGCCAGTTTTTTCTCTCCATGGGGCGGGCTGCGGGAAATTCATAATAGGCGGCAGAGCAGGAAACAAAGAGGGGCGCGTCTTTTCTTAAGCGCATCCACAATTGCTCGTTTGTGGGAAAGCACATGTGGCGAAATTCTATTTTTTTCTCCCATCCGCCAAAGCCGAATTCGCGCATTCCAATTTCTGGTATTGTGGGCTTTGCGCCATTGTAATAGATGCCAAATTTTTTTTGCACCCACTGCTGCGCCGAGAGATTAGCCATTTATCCATCCCCTCTGGAGCTTGCGCCCCTTTTTTCCATGCTTAATTTTGCATATTTGCCGTGTATTGCCTCCCTGTATCTGGCAGGGTTGTTGCATCTGCATTCTGCCATGCAAATGCCATATGTATCCATTGTGTTGCATGAGGGCATGGAGTATTCTTTTTTTCTTATGTATTCAATTTGGTAAAGAGTAGTCTCTTTTGAATAATCCGGCGCGTGCGAGAAAATGGCGTTTATTTGCTCATTTGTAAGCCCTGCTTTTATCAAATAGATGGCAAGTGCGAGCCTTCCCGAATGGGGCACGTTAATGGAGGAGGTGAGGTTATCCACCATTTGCAATATGCATGGTGGGAAATCCTTTTTTTCTATTTTTATGGGCTCTATTACCTCTTTGGGAAGAAGGGGCTGCAATTGCATTATTATTTTCTTTATTTCCTCTGGAGGATTTTTCATTTTCGGCAAATGAGAATCCTCAAGCCGTTTTCTTATTGCCTCTTCCAAAATTCTCTCTTTTTGCCTCTGCGTTACCTTTACAAGCCCGTTTTTTAATTCCATATTTGAGAGCTTAAAATGAATGTCGCGGGGGGTATAGAGCAAATAATGGTAAAACGGAAGATAGAATTTTTGGGCGTCTTTTTCATCCTCTAAAAATTCCATGCCAAATAAAGAGGCGACTTTTTTCACATAGCCGGCATTTCTCTCATGCGAGGAGCTAAGATAGCGCGAAGCCGCCTTAGATTCGGCTACTGCCATCCTTCTTTTTGCATAATTGTTTCCCCATGCCGCCAAAATTGCGCGCGAGGCGGCGTAATATTGCACCTGCATCTCAAGCTCGCTCTGAAGGGAAGTGGATGCTGTTTTTATTTCGCCCTCGCGCAGGCCTTGCGCAAGCCTCTCTTTTGCCCCTTTTAGCGCCTCTTCCCCTATTTGCATGTTTTTTTGCTTAACATATGCCTTTGCCTCATCAGAGAAGGGGTAATGGGCGCAGAATTTGAGGTCTGCCATATATGTATTTGCAAAATGCAAATTAAATAGGCGATGGGGAGTGTTTTTCCGCTTATTTTATTAAAAAATAGCCTGTTTTGCTTATTTCTTTTTTCTTTTTGAATGGGATTTTTTCCCTTGCCTTTTCTTTTGCTTTTTTCTTGCCTTTTTTGAAGTAATTTTTTGAGGCGCAGGCTTTTTCTTTTTTATTTTTTTTCTAATAAGGGGAATTGGTGAGAGGGGAGAATTTTGCGCCATAGGGGGTTTTTGCAAAGAAGGTTCTTTGGCTTGCGCATCTTCCAATGAAAAAGGCTTGTAAGAGAGAAAAGGGGGCGGAGGGGCGTAGGTGGATTTTGCAGAACCCCGGGTTTTTTTAGAAGCTGCTTGCGGGCCGGATGCGCCTGCCCGGTATTTTAGCAAAACTTTGAATGCTCGGTATGCCATGTCAAAGGAGGCGAGAGCTATGAGGAAAATATACTGCCCGCTAAAAAGAAATATGAAAAATGCGGCCAATGGAGCAAAAAGCCTATTTTTGGAAAAAAATGAGAAGCATTTGAAAGGTATTTTTATCTCGTCAAGAAATGCTGATGCAAGAAAGAGTGCAAAGAGTGGAAGGGAGAAAAAGTTTAGCGGGAGCACAAGGACAAGAAGAGTGTAAAGCGAGAGGGAGAAGAGGTGCATATAATGGTCTATTTTTCCTGCAAAAATGGAAGCTATGGCAAGCGCCAAAAAGAGGGACGAGAGGGGGGTTGTTGAGGTAAGAAATGCCAAAGTTAAGGGGTAAATTATTGCCGCCAAAATTGCTATTTTTTTTGAGCTGAATTTTCTCTCGCAAAATTCATCACATGCCTTGGCGCAAAAGCCTGCTGCACCGCTTAAGAGAACTTCAATAAGCATGAATATAGTGTGCATGCAGAAAAATAAAAGGGCTTGCCTGCAAAAAGAGGGCTTTTTGCCTTAAGCCGGCGGCGCATAAAATAGGGGAAATGCTAAAGGATTATAAAAAAGAAAAAATTAGCCTGAGCGAATTGCCCTCAAAAGCGCAACCCTTACCGTCTTGTTGTTTATGCTCAGCGAGTTTAGCTTGTTTGCAAGAGAGCTTTTTCCCGCCATTGAAAGCCATGGGGAGAAATGCTTTCCCTTTGCATGGAAAATTACCGCATCAAGCGGAGCCGTCTTTACCAAATTCACAAGCTCTGAGAGGTTTTTTGCCCTTCCCACCACTGTGCCATTCGGCATTTTAAAAACAAATTCTTTGCCTGCTGGAACGTCCATCTAAACCACCCACTAAAGAGGAAAAAACAGGCAAGAGTTATAAAGTTAATGCTTTTTCTTCCCATGAATTTTACTTCTGAAAAACAGCTGTTTTTAAAGAAAGAAGAATCCGCGTATGCGCGATAAAATTTTTCCTATTTTGAGAGCTTTTTGGCAGTAAACGCGAGTTGGGATGCCAAATCAAGGGATGAATAGTATGCGCCCATTTTTTTAAATAATTCATCTGCTGCGCGCTTGTTTAGAAATGCTGCGGCTGCCGCGCTCTCGTGCGGCGGGTTTCCTGCGGCAAGCAATGCCGCGCAAAGCCCTGCTAAAACGTCGCCTGTGCCCCCTTTTGTCATGCCTGCGTTGCCCCCGCTGACTGCAATAAATTTATTTTTGGATGCAATATAATCCACAGGCCCTTTTAGCAAAATAGTGCAATCAAATTTTTTTGCCATTTTTTTTGCGCTTTTGGCTGTTGCAGGCAATGAGAATAATTGCTTAAATTCTTCTGCGTGCGGGGTGAGGGTGCAATTTTTGTGCAAAAAGTCAGGGTTTAGCATTTTTAGCGCTGTTGCGTCTATTACTGCAGGCTTTTTTGTGTTTAGCGCGTTTTCCATCAATATGCAATTTTCATCATTGTCCTCCCAGCCGCAACCGAGCAGGAATGCGTCCATTTTAGGGAAAAATTTGGGGAGAGTTTTTTTGTTTAGCAATATTATGTTTGGGGTAAGAAGCTTTAGCTTTTTTATGAGGGCACGGTTTTCCTTGCATGTGCATACATATATTAAATCGCAAAAGCGCACCGCGGCGAGAATTGCCAATTCAAGCGCCCCGTGGTATAGGGGAGAGCCTGCGAGAATAAGCAATTTGCCGTTTTCCCCTTTGTGGCTTTTTTTCTTTGGCTTTTTTATTGCAAGCCAGCAGCGCTTTGTGCAATAAGGCATAAATAGTAAGATAAGGGCAAAATTGATATAGATTTTTGAAATTGTGTTAAAAACTGATAATAATAAATATAGAGATTAGACAACGCTGATCTTTTTATCAAGTCTTAATAGTTCTCTAAAAATCTCGTTGTCGGTATTTAGCTTATAAAGAACTGCACGTGCGATTCTCTTGTTCTCGACTATTATCCCAAAATGCTTTAGAGGCTCGATTATACGATTTATCTTATGGAAAGAAACATTTGTACTGGACATCAGATCTTTTTTTGAGAATGAATCTTGTGGAAAATCTAGCAAATAATCCAGCACCTTAGCTGACTCATCATCTACAAACAAATTACCCAACATAGAACCACCTGAAGAACAATAGAATGAATGGAACATACACTTAGGAGTATATATCGTAATTCTTTATAAGTATATCGTATATAAGAGTGTTAACATCAATTTTTGTTTATATTAGATTTAATTATAAAGTGTTTAAATATTATAAAATTTCAATTTTAAAGTTAAAAAAATGATAAGTTTATTAGATTTTCCCCTCAGAATAATCCCGGTGATGTAGAATGAATGGAATATCACCCCGCAACCACAGGGCGGTAACTTTGTGGCGTATGGTGCGCAGGCGCCTGTGGGGAGGAAAACATCAGTTGTTTTCTCTCATCGCAAGAACCAAGGAGGAACGAGAAGCTCTGGACACTCATGTTGGGTGAGCTTGATGAGCTTATTCGGGAAAACCTTGTTTTGGAGAAGAGAGGAAACAATAAGAAGCATGTTATCCTCAACATAAGGAGAAAGCCGGACATCATGCGGGAAATTGAGGGGCTTTAGAGCCCCCAATTTCTTTTTTAAATGAGAATTGTGTTCTTATGAAATATCTTATAATCGCGTCGTTAATAGCCCTGTTTGTTTATTGGTGGATAATTACAAATACAGGAGATTATATTGCAGGGTGGATTTTATTTGCTATAGGTCTTGCTATCGGCTTGATAATAGAGTATTATACTCACAAAACAGAGGAGATTAACAAGTTATAAAAAGAATATGTGTTAAAAATTGAGATAATGTTAAAAGTAGTGGTTCTTAAGGCTTTGCACATTAATCTCCTTTTTGACCGACTTGCACAAATATTTTAACCCCTATTTACGTGTAGGGAATAGCCAGGTTATCTGTGAAACCAACCACAATTGTGTGTTTTTTGCACAAAAATTAAATTATGGGGTGAAGAATTTGGCAAAGAAAAACACGAAAGCGATTGACCGTGCTTATGAAAAGTGGAAAGACGAAATAGAACTTTTATGGCATAGGTCGTGGTTTTTTTGGGGCTTCATAGCCGTAGCCTTTGCAGGATATGCATATTTCTTCCTACCTGTGAATAGAGATTACCAATTGGCACTACTATTTGCGGGGTTCGGATTTTTCTGTTCTGTTATATGGACGGCGGTAAATCGAAGTAGCAAGTATTGGCAAGAATATTGGGAGAAGCAGATAAAGAAGTTAGGTGGGTGGGGTTCATTTCAAGAATCCAAGAAGGTCTGTGCGAGTGAAAGAGGATTACTTAGCGCAAAGCGCTTTTCCCCAAGCAGATTGATGATAGCACTAAGCTATTACATAAATGCGGCTTGGGGAGTAATTCTGCTGATAACTTCATGGTTGGTTATCTCTGGCACTTGCCCAGATGTTAATCTGATGAAATGGGGTTCAATTGCGGCTATGTCCATTACTGTTATCTATGCAGTATGGGTATATTCTGAATCTAGCAAGAACTACGATTAAAATCAATCTTTACCCCCAACTCAAAGCTTTCATGGATAAGCACCACGATATTATGCGCTATGAACTTGCATAGCAATTCGTTCTCTTGGGCCACATTGTTCTTGCTTTTCACCTTATCCCCGAACTTGGTCTTAACCATACTATTGGTAGTCTCGAGGTTAGAACGCTTGTGATAATGCTCATAAAACTCATCTTGGTTTAGCTGGAAATACAGGAACGCCTTGCGCCATGCAGGGCTTCCCTTGCTCTTCCCAGTAGTGCCTGTCTTGAATGGAATATACCACTATGGTTCTATCTCGGTGGATAATCCTCTACTGTTCCCATACGTTGGAAAAACGGTCAAGGTAAGAATTGAGTCGAAAAACCGATGACTGGCTGAGGGAGGAAAATGATGTAGGACAGTTAAAGATTTAAATGATGGCTACTAATACGAACACATGGAAAAATTCATAGACGCTAAAACAAAGTTCGATACGGACAATAAGAACAAAAATTCAATAGATAGAAGTCTTGTTACTGTAGATGGAAAGATTGTAAATAATGTTAAGATACGAAATGAAAAGAAAGAGCGTTTGGAAGAATACTATAAATGGCAGTTCATTTTTTCAATCATTTATCTTGGTTACCCAAAGGACAACATTGGTGCTGAAATATATTTTCCAAAGGGCAATAAGAGTTCCGCCCCTTTGAAAATTGACGCGTGCCTTTTTGATAGCGCGGAGTGGTTAGAACAATATTTATTATGGAGAACAAAAAAGGACGATAACTCGATTGAATGGCTGCGAAAGCACATGATTGCTATAATTGAATTTAAGAAATCCAGTGGGAAGGATATTCAAACTGTTTTTACGCGCCAAGTCAAGCCAGAATTGAAAGAGTCAGAAAGTCCGTATTGTTTGGGATTCTATTATGACACCGAAAGGTTATATATTTTCCAAAAGAGAAACGATACTATTACGCGATATGATGAATCAAAAAACAAAAAGGATAATAGCGGCAATGTTGTTGGTTTAACGCTGGAATTGATGGATGGTTACATACTAATCCCACCGTTTGACTCACTTTTAAAACGAGTCAATACTTCAACCAGCATCGATAGAAGTCATCGCATTATTGATGATTTGGACATAATAACCGGAGCTCACGGTGTCCAGATTGACAACTCAATATCAAATATTCTAAAGACTCTGGATAAAGTTGGTTTGAAAGACCAACGAGGCTATGTTCTGATAATACAAATGCTAGCCTTGAAAATCTTTGACGAGAAACGTAGCGAAGAATATAATAAGTTCTTGGAATTTTATGCAACTGAAAAAGAGATAGAAAAATTCAGGCTAATGTTTTACATAGATGAAAAAGAGAGGAGTTATGGGAAACTTAGTGACAAAAATATCCAGGATTTCATAAAGAGAATGCAAATACTTTATGAGAATGCATCATCACAATATATTAATATTCTTAGAAATAAAGTGATTAATTGGAAAGACGAAAGCCATATTAGGGTCATTAGCTCGGTGGTTGAAAATCTCCAAGATTACTCTTTCGTAAGGTCGTATAAGTCTGACCTCTATCAGTTGGTTTTCTTCCGCTTTTCTGATGAATTTAAAAAAGCAGAAAAAGGTCAATACCTAACACCATTAGCTCTAATCGAATTTTTAGTTGAAATAGTAAATCCAAGAAAAGGGGAAAGTATCATAGACCCAACGGTAGGAATCGGCGATTTCTTATCAATGTCATATGTGAATGCTAACGGTTCATTAAAAGACACAGACATCTATGGGGCAGATAACGATGAGCAAATGATAATGTTAGCCCAGATAAACATGCTTCTGAATGGCGACGGAAATGCAATTTTACGTTATAAGCCAGACCTCGGTTCAATTACTTACAAATTTGGTAAAACAAAAGACAATCCTAGAGAACTGGTTGAATTAGACCCACATCAACACAAGAACGGCAGTTGGGATAAGTGGGTTGACGAAACGAAACTCCTAAAATTTGATGTCGTCCTCACAAATCCTCCTTTTGGTGAAGATAGAAGTTACGAAATACTCACACAAAGAGATAAAGAAATTATAGAAATGTATGAACTTTGGGATTACACAAAAAGAAAGAAGACGATAGACCGTGGATTAATATTTCTAGAAAATGCATATCGCATTTTGAAATCTGATGGAAGATTAGGTATTGTTCTTAGTAATAGCATAATGTCAACAGGGACAAAGAACAAAGACCCGAAGGGGTTCATGCTTGCAAGAAAATGGATATTTGAACATATGCGGGTGGTAGCTGTCTTTGATTTGCCTCCAAATATTTTTGCAGATACGGGTGTCAACACAACTGTTCTGGTGGCTTACAAACCCGAACCAAAGGAACTAGCGCGTCTTAATGAACAAGGTTACAAATTATTTACGAGAGATATTAAGCGAATAGGTTACGAGATTAGAACATCCAAACGAATTAAGCGCTATAATCCACTCTATAAAATAAATGAGCAGACATTTGAGGTAGAACAGGACGAATATGGAAATCCGAAACTTGATGAAGAGTTTGGAGACGTTCTAATTGATTTTAGGGATTGGGCAAAAACCCAAGAAAAGAAACTTAGAGAGTTGTTTGTTGATTAAATGGAATATGGTCTTGCCCCCAGAGATGTAGAACTTGCAGATATTGTCAGTAGAGATTATATTTTAGCGCCATCATCACTTAGGTTCTTTCGTATCAAGAATAAAAATACAAAGCCATTAAGAGGCTTAATAACTTCAAGGGATAAGGGAAAGGAAGTTGGCTCGTTTGCATACGTCTCAAAGTCAAGTAAGTTTTTCATACGCAATAAAGCCCTAAAAAAAGGACATTGGATAATTTTTACTAAAGGAACTGAGGAGATTATTCCAATTAATCCCCTATCTTTTATCAACTCGGCATTAGATGAAGGGGATATTCTAATCTCTAAGGACTCGAATATTGGTGAGTGCGCCATTCTTCCTAGCGCTAAATACAAGCAAGATTATATGATTTCAGGCGGTATGAACAGATTGAAAATTGACCACAACAGACTTTATATTTTTTCAATAATGAAAAGTAATTTCTTTAGAGAGCAAATACATTCTTTGACGCCGAGAGGCGCTACACTCAAACATGCAAAGGAGCTGTATTTAGATTGCATTATTCCATTTCCAAACGGAAAAAACGCGCAAAAAACAAAGGAAAGAATAGAATCTTTGGCTCAACAAATAATATCAAACGAACAAGATATGTTAAGCAAGTATCAAATGATAATTCAGTTGGTAAAGGATGAACTAGAAAAGAACCAAAATAAAGCTACTTTTAGCTACAGCTATCCAGATTTAATTGAAATTGAAAGAACATATCGGTTAGATGCGTCAATATATTGCGAGGATTATAAGAAAAATGTTTTTTTTGTAAAAAACTATAGTGAGGGTTATTCGACTCTTAGAACTCTTGGCTTTAAAGAAAAGCGTGGGTCAAGTCTGGAAATTAAAGGATTGGGGGCGCGAGCAGATTCGGAAACTGCAAAATCTGGATTCAAAGCACTCATATTACCAACAAATATCTCTGAATATGGAACATTGGAGAAGATAGAATATATTGGAGTAAAGAAAGACTTAGTAAAGGTTAATCGGTGGGATATTGTATTTGGGGGGGAAGCAACTAGACGATTGTTTGTTCTTTGTGAAAAGCTTGAAGATGCAGTTACCAACTACCACGGTATAAAAATCTACAAAGAAACTCCAGAACCAGTAGAATCAATTTTTATTTGGGCATTCCTATCATACTGGAAAGACATAGGTGTTTTAGACCATATCGCTGTTGGCGGGCAAGGTGGTCATTTAGCACCCGAATATTTCGATTATCTGACAATTCCCAAATTTCCATCAGAAATAAAGAAGAAAATCGCGCATCTTTATTATAATGACAAATCCGAAGATGGAGTATATCAATTACATTTGCAGAATAAGAAGTTAGAATCTGAAATTGACATATTAATCAAGAAAATAGTAGACGACGAGTCTGTATAGCCACAACCGTTTTACACCTTTCGCACCTATCTGTTGTTGGTGGTTTGATGAACGAGCCTAAAAAAGAGGAAATATTCTTAGTTGAAATGAAGCTTGACCCTATAGACGCCGGGGTAGTCTTGAAAAATATTGGGGGCAAGGTGAATGCCTATCACGGGCTAATTGAAGATAGGGGAGTAGAATTTATTATTGAAGTTAAAAAAGCCAATTCAATTGGCATAGTCCTTAAGATTTTGGGAGTAGCCGCCGATATTGGAGGCACAACAAAACTCATAGGGAGTATCTTGTGGTTTCTACGAGGCAGGGAAGAGAAGGCAAAGATAGCTGAGAGAAAGTTTGAGTTTAGTGTAAAAACCAACAAATCAGGAAGCAATTTGAAACTAAAAACATCTGAGAAGTATCATTAAATCTGCTTTTAGGAGCAGACCCCACCTTTTAGGAGCAAAGCCCTCTAATGGATAAGTTTTTTAACAGACGTTATGTATATACATTGTATATACATGGCATCCAAAGAAATAGCCGAATACAGAAAAGAGAACTGCCGATGCGACAAAGTGTTTGTGAAAAAATTTGAGATGAAAAAATTTGGCAACGGCGCACACATCATAATTCCAAAAGATTTTTTGAAAGAATACACACCTACGGTAATTATTGGTCTATGGAAAAAAACGGGGGGAAATTAATGGCAACAAATTTGGATTTTGCAGTTTTGCTTCAGAGAATGACTATGTGGGAAGAACGCTATAGGGAAAAAATGCTTAATGGAAAAACAGAAGAGCAGCTAAAAGAAGAAGGTTGGTGGCGTGATATTGACGGCACATGGGTTTCAAAAAAAATGATGCAATCCCGAAAATCATATTTTCGGGAAGAGCTAGGGCAGCTTGTAAAAAAATATGTCGGCATCCCTGCCGACTTCAAAAGCCTAAAGACTGCAAGGACCCAGGTTTGGTGGCAAGGTAAGCATTAAGCCCACTTGCCGGGGCTTTGCTAAATGCCCGAATTTCCTGGTCCTCCAAGAGAGCATTTTGCACATAGAGCATTTTTGCTGTTGTGTCATTCCCATAACTAGAGTAAAGCTCTTCTAAGGTCAATCCGGCAACTGGCTGGTATTCCCTGTCAAAGTTAAGCTCAAATCTGGGTCCATATGTTGAAATCCACTCATTCTGTTTGTTCCTGTGCCATGTTGCAGGGTCAAGGAATCTGACAGTGCTTTTTTCGTATTCCCCGAAGCCGCCTGCACCTTTTTGCACGCCAATCATGTCATATCCTTGTTGAGCCAATGCCATTGCACCCGAGGCTCTCCAATCATTCGTTGCCCACATATCTCGTCTGCAATGTGCATAAATAAAAGGACTTTTCTCAAGAGATATATTCTCGTATTCTCCCCGCCATACTCCACCTATTATTTCATGCAAAGAAACGGTGCTTCTTGAAAAAGGGCAAGTTTGCAGTTCCCAAAGATATCTCCCTTCCTCTACGCATGTATTAATTTTATGTTTTAAGCCAGTGTCAGTCGTATTTTTGAAAGATATGCCTTGCAACGGGACTATCCCGAGAGACGAATATGCTAAGCTTTCCCTTTTCATTATTGCTGCATAATTGGCAATATCTCCTGTGTCCGGAATACCGACCATATCCACTTCTGCTTTGCTGGCAATTTCTCTAATGGCTAAATAATTTCCAACACGCAAAGCTCGCCCATCCGTCTGAATGCTCAGCTTTGAATATTCACTTAGGCTTTTTTCAAAATTTTTCTTTATCTCATCTGCTTTTCGAGTTTTATACTCCTCAGTTCCCAAGACTGGCATATTCTTCTCTGTAATTTGCAACACAAAATCAGACAACTGCCCAGTTATTCTTTGCTCAAACCTCAACTCTTCCTGCACTCTTGAGTGCATGTCAATTTCCCCGTCGGAAAAAACACGCTGTTTTTCAAATCCCCAAACATTTCTCTCGTTCATTTGCATCATCCTCTGTTTTTCTTGATAAGGTATAGTAATAGCAAAGACCCCACAGCAATTACTGCCCCTTTACTCAATCTCTCAATCTCTATTTTGCTCAACTCATTCCGAAATTCCGGCCCCAGGGAGTTAAGCCCTTCATGTAGCAAGCCATCCCTTGCTTCCTCCAAGAGCTTAGCCTCCGATGTCTTCAGCATAACGGTCGTTGTCATCACATAATCCCCTCTCATGCAATATATATAAAGCTATAGATTGCTATTACTTCCTATGTTTTTTTGCCCATTCCTTCACGGCTTCCTCAACAAGTTTCGACAGGTTCCCCTTTTTGAATCCAAAATACAAGCTAGCACATTCCCGCAATTGTGTTTCCGTTTCATCGTCCAAAACAATTTGCATTCGCCCCATGATACACATAAACACATATACATATATAAACATTTACCTGCAATATGTATATACACATATACACACAACGTTTGATATTATGGAAGAAAAACCAACATACTCTCAAAACTGGCCTGCCTACAATCATGCTAAAACACATGAGAAGCTTCTTTTCTTCAAAATGCTCAGAGAGCTAATAGACGACGTAGTAAAGCCAGAGCAATCTTTCAGGGCAGGCAGGCCCAACCTGCCCTTTGGCGACTTGCTTTTCTCTGCCTGTCTAAGAGAGTATTCCAGCTATTCCTCAAGAAAAACCATTGCAGAGCTTCAAATTGCCCATAAAATGGGCTTTATCTCCCATGTGCCACACTTCAACAGCATAACCAATTTCCTGCGCTCTGATGCCATTTATGAGCAATTGCAAAAGCTTATCATCATCTCTGCCCTGCCCCTCAAAAAGGTGGAAAGCGCAATAGCCGTTGACTCCACCGGATTCTCGGTTTCGCCCTTTGAGAGCTGGAATAACAACAAATGGGGAAAGCCGGGAAGCAAAAGGGGGTGGATTAAGGCGCATGTTGCAACAGGCACCAAAACCCAGATAATTTGCTCTGCTGAAATTACTGATAGAAAATCTCATGACAGCACCATGTTTTCCCCCCTGGTTTTGACCTGCTCAAATTATTTCTCTGTTAAGGAGGTGTCTGCGGACAAGGCATACTCCTCAAAAAACAATATTTCCCTCGTCAGGGGGTTGGATGCTTACCCCTATATCATGTTTAAGAAAAATGTAAATGCCTATACTGCGGAATTTTCCTCTTTTGATTGGCTGGATGCTTGGAATTTCTTCTCTGAAAATGAGGAGGAGTTTATGAAGCATTATCACAAAAGAAGCAATGTGGAATGCGCCTTTTCAATGATAAAGCGCAAGTATGGATTCAAGCTAAAGGGCAAGCATTTTACATCTCAGAGAAATGAGCTATTGTGCAAGTTTTTGGTGCATAATATTTCGGTGCTGATACAGGAAATGTTTGAGCTTGGCTTAGAGGTTAAATTTATGCAAGTTGAACAGGTGGCTGCACAAAAATAGAGTGGTTTATTGTGCAAAGCCGGTTCTTAACTATACAGTTCAACTAAAAGTTAGTAATATTACTCTAATTAGTAATATTACTCTAATTTGAGGGATTGGTTTAGTTTTTGAATTTCAACTACTGCCGCCTCTGCAAAATTGCCTCCGGCTCTCTTATATGCATAAGCAATTGAGGAGGAGGCGTTTATGCGCGCTATTGGCAAAAGAGAGGGGTATTGGCGTAAAGCACCCATTACTTCTTTGGCAGAGCCGCCTTGTGTGCCTATACCGGGTATAAGAAGTGGTATTTTACGCTTGGAATCGCTTATTTGCTTCAAAATTTGCTTTAAATCAACTATATTTGTTGCACCCACTACAAAGCCCAGGCTTTCCTGATGCCAGAGAAGGGCTTTCTTTAGGATAAGGGAGTATAGGGGCTCTCCACTATGCATTTGTTGTGTGAGAAAGTCGTTTGCTGCAGGATTTGAGGTGCGGCAAAGCAAATATGCGCCTTTTTCTTTTTTAAAATACTCAAAATACGGCTCTATTGAGTCTTTTCCCATTAACGGGGAGAGGGTGAGCGCATCTGCTTCCCAGAAAACATATCCTTCTTTTGCATAAGCAGACGCGGTTTTTCCTATGTCCCCTCTTTTTGCGTCCAATATAATGGTGTATTTTGGCTTAAATTTTTCTATTAATTTTTTAAGCGCCTGCAAGCCCTCAAAGCCGTATTGGGCGAAAAACGCGTAATTTGGCTTTAATGAGGCAATAGGCGCGTTGCTTTTTTCTGCTTTTTCAATTATTGAGGAGTAAAAAGAGATTATCTTTTTTTCATTTGAGCCCTTTATTTCCTTTGGGAAATTTTCTATGACAGGGTCCAGCCCGAAGCAGAGGATTGTGTTTTTCTTTTTTGCCTCTTTTTCAAGCTTTTTTATATAAGACATTTTTGCACCTTAAAGTTTTGCCCACTCTTTTGCTTCCCCGCTCCCCCATTTTGCAAAATAAGTTTTTGTTAACTCCTGCTGTTCCGGAGAGAGAAGGGGGAGAATGTCCTGCATTTTCGCGATTGAGTAAAGTGGGCAGTGGAGCATGTTTTTTATTTGCTCTGATGCGGATGGGCCGGCAGTATTCGCGTCCCCGGTTGATTCCTGCCTGTCAATTGATACCATTACCCCTATAAGCTGGAAAGAGGAGATGCGCTTTAGCTTCTCAACCGCTTCAAACTTTGATTTTCCGGAGGAGATTACGTCGTCAATTATAAGGACTTTTGAGATTTTTTGCAAAGAGTCGGCGCCCACTATTAAGCTTTCATTTTTATCCCCATGCGTTTTGGGCTCTTTTCTGTCGTATATGAATTTTACGTTTATTTTGTGGCGGCGGTAAAGCGCCGCTGCCACTAAGGCGCCCAGGGAAATTCCTTTGTATGCGGGGCCGTAAAGAAAGTCAAATTCCTGCATTTTTCCAGATGAAATTAATGAGTGTATGGCATCTGCATACGCGTTTGCAAGCTCGTCCATCGCGTCCCCCTCGTTCAAATCCCCCAAATTTATGAAAAGAGGGGATTTTCTGCCCGACTTTAGCAAAAACATTTCCTCAGGCGAATTTGCTATTTTGATGCAGTTTCTTGAAAATAAGAATTTTACAAAATTTTGGGGCGTAAACTGCGCGCTTTGCATAATAATATTTTATGCAAGGTAATATAAAAAGCAATTAGAGAAGGCAGTAGCCGGCTAATTTGTATGCTAATTTTGCGCATGTAAAGTCGGAGACAGCGTTTGAGGGAATAGGCATCAGCTCCACAATGTCAAAGCCGACTATGTTTTTCTCTGCGCATACTTTTTTCAAGAGGGAGAGGGTTTCATCCCATAAAAGCCCGCCTGGCTCAGGGGTGCCCACGCCCGGCATTATGGAGGGGTCAAAGCCGTCTGCGTCTATTGTGATATACACGTTTTTTTCTTTTATTTTTGAGAGAATTATATTTTCTTTTCCCTTTATGCGAGAATCGAATATAACATCAGGATATTTTTCTCCTATTAATTTTGCCTCCTCTTTGCTATAGCTTCTTATGCCTACAGAGACGGCTGGGCAAATTTCGCGCACCCTTGCCATCACGGAGGCGTGAGAATATTTGGAATTTTCATATTCTTCGCGCATATCCGCGTGCGCGTCTATTTGCAAAACGCACAAATCAGCATGCTTTTTTTTGCATGCCCTCACTGCGCCGGTTGTGAGAGAGTGCTCGCCGCCCAATATTATCGGGAATTTGCCATCTGCAAGAATTTTTGATGTTGCCTGCTCAAGCGCATCCACTGCCTTCTCCGGAGGCAAATTTTCTATTTGAAGGGGTGGGAGGGTGTGAAATCCCACTTTATCTATAAAGTCATTCTGCAATTCGATATCATAAGTTTCCACTTGGCAGGATGCCTTTATTATTGCCGCCGGGGCTGATGCCTGCCCCTTTAGGTATGAGGCGGTTTTCTCATACGGTGCCTGCAAAATAACTGCCTTTGAATTCGCGTATGGATAGGCAAAGCCCATGAGTGAGTGTGTGTCATCTTCCATGCAAATAATAGGAAGAGGGTTGGATAAAAGCTTTTGTTGCGAGAATGCAAAGAATATGCTAAAAGGCAAGAGTTTTAAATGTTAATGTAACATTAGTGAGATATTAATATAATGATAATGGGATATTAATGGTTAAAGCAATTATAAGCATAAATGAGGAAACAAACAGAATACTTAATATTATCAAGGCAAAAAACGGGCTAAAAACAAAGTCGCAAGCTATTGAATCTTTGGCGCAGGAATATAGCAAATTGCTTGAGAATATGGAAATTTCTCACTCGCCGCCTCAGCCAAAAAAAGATTTTCACAAGGATTATAGATAAGCAATTATAAGCTTTGAAGCAAAAATGATAAATGCGCGATAGGGATGGAAAAGAATTGGCTACGGCGCATTTTCTAAAAAAGTGCGCGGGCTTTGGCTTGAAAAATGAAATTTAGGTCGGCAAAATAAATTTAGAAATGATTTTTATGAAGCATGCAAATTTTCTAAAAAAGATAAACGCGTGGCTAAGGCTTGTGAGAATTGAGCATGCGCTTCTCTCCGCGATTGGAGTGCTTGTTGGGCTTATGATTGCAACAAAGCAGGGGGCTGCAGCTTCTCTTGGAACATGGGCTTATGCTTTGCTTGTGCCGATTTTCATAAATATCGGGGCATTTTCATTAAATGATTATTTTGATATTGAGGCAGATAAGCAAAATAAGAGAAAAAGGCCGCTTGTGCAGGGAGAGCTTGGCAAAAATGTTGCAATATATACCGCGATAGCAGGGCTTGTGATAGGAAGCATTATTGGGTTTTTGATAAATTTTGAGGCGGGAATTATTGCACTTGCATTCGCAATTCTCTCTGCGCTGTATAATTGGAAGCTCAAAGACATCGCGATTGCTGGAAATTTGTTTATTGCAATTTCAATGGCAATCGCGTTTGTTTTCGGGGCGGTTGCGGCAGGGCAGGCTCTGGCGCAGGCAAGCGGCGCGATATGGATATTGGCAATAGGCGCAACTTTTGCAGGGATGGGAAGGGAGATTGTGAAGACGGTGCAGGATATGGAAGGGGATGCGAAGGCGAGGGGCAGCAAGAGTTTGCCGCATATTATAGGTGAGAAAAATTCGCTTTATTTGGCATCAGTTTGCTTTTTGGCGTTTGTTATAAGCCTGCCTTTTTTTGTTGCAGAGACAGGCATGAAAATAAGGTATCCCGGAATGGCAATCCCCTCTCTTGGGTGGAATATTTTCTCTTTAGGGCTTTTGGCAATTTGCGCATTTGCGTTTATTGCGATGGCTTATATGGGCGCGTTTGGAAAAGGGGAGGGGCGGCTTGAGAGAATAAGGAGGGGAAGCTTGATTGCCCTTGCAATTGCGCTTGGGGCGATTTTGCTTGCCGGCATTTTAGGGTGAGAAAATGAAAACAATTACAGAAACAAATTTGCCATTGAAAAGAGTGTCAAGCGGAAAAGTGAGGGAAATGTATGAGCTTGATGAGGATTTGCTTATGGTTGCGACAGACCGGCTAAGCGCGTTTGACGTGGTATTTTCGCAAGGCATACCGTATAAAGGAATTGTTCTCACAGAGATTTCAAAGTTTTGGTTTGATTATCTTGAGGGAGTTGTGAAATCACATATTAAATCGATTGATTTGCCCCCAGAATTGCAAAACAGGGAGGAGGCGCTTGAGAGGCGCGCCATGCGCGTATTGAGAGCAACCCCGATAAAATTGGAATGCGTTGTAAGGGGCTATCTTGTTGGAAGCGGATGGAAAGAGTATCAAAAATCAGGTAGCGTGTGCTCTATTAAATTGCCTGCGGGCTTGAAGCAGGCGCAAAAATTGCCGGAAGCGATATTTACCCCTTCCACAAAAGCTGAAATTGGAGAGCATGACATGAATGTTAGCGAGCGGGAGGGAAGGGAGATAGTTGGAAAAGAGATTTATGACGATGTTAGGGAAAAAAGCCTTGCCATTTACCAAAAGGCGGCAGACTATGCATTAACAAAAGGGATTATTTTGGCAGACACGAAATTTGAATTCGGAATTTATGAAGATGAAATTATTTTGATAGACGAGGTTTTGACTCCGGATTCCTCGCGCTATTGGCCTGCTTCAAAATATGAGGAAGGAACAAGCCCGCCATCGTACGACAAGCAGTATGTGAGGGATTATGTTGAGAAGCTTGGGTGGGATAAAAAACCCCCCGCTCCGCAGTTAAGCGATGAGGTTATTAAAAATACAAGCGAGAAATATATTGAGTGCTACGAGAGGATAACCGGGAGAAAATTTGAGAGATGATGGAATTATTGAATTTAAATGCAAAAAATGCAGAAAAACTGCAGAAAATATAGATAAACATATAAATATTCGTGTTTATAAGATGGATATGATACTTGAGATTTCTGTTGAAAACTACTTATCCATAAGAGAAAAAATTACCCTTTCTTTAGAAGCTACAGCAACTAAGAAGTTAAGGGAAAATGTTTCAAGGATTAGGGATAATGATATTTTGAAAACTGCAGCGATTTATGGTCCAAATGCATCTGGAAAGACAAATATAATCAAAGCAATAGTTTTCCTATGGAATATGGTTAAGAAATCTCACACATTTAATATAGATAATCTAATCCCCATAGTCCCTTTTAAATTAGATGAAGCAAGCATATCAAAACCTAGCAGGTTTGAGATTATATTTATCGTAAAGGGTATCAGATATAAATATGGATTTTCTTGTGATGAAAAAAAAGTCATTGATGAATACCTCCATTACTGGCCTAAAGGCAGACTTGCCGTGATATTTTCCAGAAAGAAGACAGATGAATTTGAGTTTAGAACACAAATTTCCAGGCAAAAATTAATAGAAAAGCAGATGACAAAAAACTCATTATATCTTTCTAGAGCAACGCAGTTAGGATATGAAAAAACAAAGGATGCCTACAATTTTATTGTAAATAGCATAACTGTTAACCAATACGTTGGAATAACCGAGGCTATAGAGAGAATACGCAAGGATCCATTACTCCGGGACAGAATTATTTCTACATTAAAAAGGATAGATTTTGGAGGTATTGAGAACATAAAAACTGAAAAGAAAAAGGGGAAAAGCAGTGAGATTAAATTTAAGATTGACAAGGGGGATTTTAGTATTGAGAATAGCAAAAGCCAAGATGTGGACATTACCCTAGTTAAAACAATACATTTGATGAAATCAGGTAAAACTGCTGAGTTTGACTTAGAGGAAGAGTCAGATGGAACCAGAAAATCCATATTCATGCTAGTATATATATTTGAAACCCTTGAGAAGGGCGGAGCTATGTTCATCGATGAATTGGAATCTAGCCTGCATCCAGATATATGTAAATTTTTGGTAAGGATGTTTAATGATGGGAAGAATAAAAAGTCCCAATTTGTATTCACTACCCACAACACTAATCTTTTGGATAACCGAATATTTAGAAGAGACCAGATTTATATTTGTTCTAAGAGACCTAATGAGAATACAATATTAGAATCCCTTTCAGATTACGACTTTCGCGAGGAATCTAATTTTGAGAATATTTACCTTTCAGGGAGAGTTGGGGGGGTTCCGAACATAGACGAGAGTGATGCCTGAATGGTACGGAAAACGGGCAAGAAAACCATAAGAATGATGTGGATATTCTGTGAAGGTAAGACAGAGAAGAACTATTTTGAAAAATACAAACACATGGAAAGTGTTAGGGGAATTAGGGTGGAAGCTATTAGGGCAAGAAAAACAGATGCGCTTGGCATAATTAGCGAAGCCATAGAATTTATGGGAAAATCGGATTATTTGAAGGGAGACATTCTGTTTTGTGTTTTTGATAGGAACGGAAACACCAATGAACAGCTTTCGAAGGTTGAAAAGATAGCCAAAGACAACGGAGTATGCCTTGCTTTTTCAAACCCATGTTTTGAATATTGGATTTTATGCCATTATGAATATTGTAAGGATGGGGGCGAATATGGAGATATTAAGAAAAAGATAGAAAGACATATGGGAGAATATAGAAAGGGAGATAGCGGGGTATATGGAAGAATTAGAAGTAAAACACAGCTTGCAATAAAAAATGCTGAAAAAATGAAGAATGCCCATGAGCGAAATAGAGTTAAATTGATTCGCAGGGAATCAAACCCAGTAACACTTGTCTATGAGATATTTAAATGTATAGAGAAAATTAAGGATAGTAGCTGATAAAAATGAGGTGGGTGCAATGGGAGAGGATGTTTTGATAATAATCGGAAGCAAGAGCGATGAGGAGCACGCGAAAAAATGCGCGAAGGTGCTTGAGGAAAATAAAGTAAAGTATAAGCTGGAAGTAGCGTCGGCTCACAGGGAGCCGCAAAAAGTGGAGGAGCTTGTGAAAAATTCATCTGCAAAAGTGTTTATCGCCATGGCGGGGCTCTCGGCTGCGTTGCCGGGAGTGGTTGCCTCAAAGACAAAAAAACCTGTGATAGGGGTTCCGCTTAACGTGAAATTGGAGGGGCTTGACGCGCTTCTCTCATCAATGCAGATGCCAAGCGGGGTGCCTGTTGCCACGGTGGGAATAGACAACGGGAAAAATGCGGCGCATTTGGCTATAAGGATACTCTCGCTTTGCAAGTGAGGAAGATGGGTGAAAAATTCCCTGCAAAGTTTTGTTTTTCATTTTTTCTTATTTTTCTTGCAATGCTTTTTTTCTCTGGTTTTTCTTTTGCAAAGATTTATTTTAATTCCCCACAGGAGGGTGAGAATTTGCAGCTGCTTGTGGAGGGAGGGGGAAACAAAAGCATTTTAATTATAAATTCAAACGGGGAGAGGTTTGAGAAAAATTTGAAAAACGGGCAGCTTGAAATTTTTGCAAATGTTGCGGGGAAATGGGTTGCGCATTTTGAGGGGGAAAGGGAGGATATTTTTGTAAAAGAGAATAATATTTCTTCAAAAATTGGCGGGAGGGGGGAATATAGGGTTGAGGAGCATTTTTTTGCAATATTTATTTTTGCTATTTTTGTTTTTGCGATTGCGGGAGGGGCGGCCGCAGTTGCGTATAAATTTGCAATAGAGCCGGAAATTGCAAAAAAGGCATTTCTTTCAAAAAGAAGGGAGGGAAAATTTGTATTTGTAAAATTCTGCGCGGGAGAAAAGGGGGCGCAAAATGTTTTTTTGGAAGATGAAACCGGTGGAAAAAGCAAGGGCGCGGTAAATTGCGCGGTTGAGGAAAAGGGTAGAGCAGTGCAAAATGAGCTGGCAGGGGATGCACGGGTTTGCGGGAGTAGCGGGGTTATGAGGATGCATGCAAAAAAGCTCGGGCCGTGCCAGTGCCTGCAGATGGATTATGAATATGCTGAAGGGGGGGAGGCGAGGGTGAAATGGAAGGAAGGAGAAAAGGAATTTTTCCTTAAAATAAAAGAGGGAAAAATATTTTTTGGAGAGGGAGAAAAAACTTTCGGCGGGCTTGGAATAAAAAAAGAAATAGATGAATTTTCAGGCAAAAATGAATTGGAAAAAGAAGAAAAGAAAAAACTTGCAAAAATATAATTTATTTTCCGATGGGGCGGTGCGAGGGAAATGAGACGTTGAGCCAGAATATTCCGGTTAATATAAGCACATCAAGCACAATAAAGCCGAGCATAACATTGTTTGAGAGAAATGAGAAGGCAGATGCGTCAAGGGGCACGAGTTCTGAGACAATTTCTTGCGTTAAATTGTAAAGCACCATAAGCTCTATTGCAAGTATTGAGAAAAATATAATGCCTTGCGCATGCTGGGGGCTCAGGTATGAGACAAATATTGCCAAAGCCAAATATACTAACGATGCGGGGAAAAGTATAAGGGCATCCAATTTTGAATAAAATGTGAGTATGAAAAATGCCACCATGGTGAGGGAGAGTATCTGCGCTATTGAAAGCATTAGAAACATCACAAAGTCGTAGTCTGCCTTGAAAGAGGGAGCCTTCGTTTTTTGCGGGCTTAGGAATGTGAAGCGCATTATTTTTCCTCCAGCATTTTTGCGATATGCAAAATTTCCTGCGGGCTTAGCATAAATACTTTTTTGCCTGCTGTTTTAAGGCTTTTGGCAAATTCGCGCGCCTGCCCTTTTTGCATGTGAATGGCTTTTCTTGAGTGAAAGAGGGCGTTTTGCACTGTTGCGAGGCGGTGTGAGAAGAGGGCGGCGCTTATTTTCTCAAAGTTTTTCGGGATTTTTTGCCTTTCCTTTTTGGGAGTTAATTGCAAAAGGCGCGAATCCACCTTTGGGGGCGGGTGAAAAGAGGATGCAGGAATTTCAAAAAGAGGGGTAAGGGAAAAATGCAGCTGGCAGAATGCTGAGAGGCGCCCGTAATGCGCGGTGGCGGGAGGGGCGCAAATTCGCTCCACAACCTCCTTTTGCATGCAAAGAATGCAGTTTGAGAAATTTAATTTTGAGAGCTTTAGCAAAATCGAGGAGCTTATATTGTATGGCACGTTTCCGGATATTATTTGGGCGTCGCACTTGTCGGAAATGGTGAGAAAATCCTTGTTTTTTATTTTTACATTTTTGTTTTTTCTAAATTTATGCTTTAGAAAATTTGCCCATTTTGCATCAAGCTCCACCAAGGTGAGGCTTTTGGGGGCGCATGCGAGAATCTCTTTTGAGAGGCGCCCGTCGCCTGCGCCTATTTCAAGCACGCTTTTCCCCTTTGCTTTTAGAAGCCCTGCCTCTGTTTTTAGCGCTGCCTCGTCAATTAAAAAATGCTGGGATTTTTCACGGGAGAGCCCCTGCGGCTTCCATTGGGAATTAGAGCCAATTTTTGCAAATGCGCCTTTTGCCCCTATTTTTTCTGCCATTCGCTTTTTGCCAAAATAGCCTAATTTTTTATATGGCTTGGGTTTTTCGTGCCTGGATTCTTTTTTTTCTTTAGCCATGTGAAAAAATGGAAGCTGCAGAATAAAAAGGGAAAGGAAGGGGCAAAATGCTGGAAAAGTGTATTGGATTTGGCAAAAAATAAGAGAAAATTACCTGCCAAACCGTCTGGAGGGGTAGCCGCCCCTTCCGCCGTAGCCGTCGTCTTTTTTGGGAGGGCGCACAAAAAGGAAATTTTGCTCGCTTCCCTCAAGCTCCTGGCGTATTCGCCCTACTATTATTTGCACCGGATCCGGCAGAAGGGTTACGCGCTCGCGCAAATCCGCAAAATTATCAAACGGCTTCTCCTGCCTTTTTTCAAGTATTTGCGCCAAATGCTTTTTTCCTATTCCGTGTATAAGCTCAAGCTGGTGAAGGCGTATTGAAAGCGGCCCTGCCTTGTTGAAAAAGTTCACAAAGTCCGCTTCCCGGCTTTCCACGATTTTGCGCAATACCTGCACAAGCTCGCTTCTTGAAGCAGAGGTAAGCTCGGGGTAATCTATTCTTTTTCTTATGCGCTCCACTTCAGGGCGCTCTTCTTTTCCCAAATAAACGCGCTGCCCGAAGCTAAGGGTTATATTGGGCTTTGTGGTTACTTCAAAAAGAGTGAAATATTTCTCGCCTACAAGCTGGGCTATCGGCTCAGGGGCTCGCTCGGAAGAGCGGCCGGTTGGAAGAAAATCCAATACCCACCCATGTTCTTCGCGTTCCTGCACCATAATAATACCTGCGTAAAAGATAAGGAGTCAAAGTATTTAACTTCAATCCTTTTTCTTTGCTTTTTTTTCCGGCTTCTCCTCTTCCCCCTCGCCGGAAGCCTCAGGCTTTTCATCCTCCTTTTTTTGCACAGGAGGCTCAATTATTTTTTTAGCATATTGGGCTAAAAGTGCGGCAATCTCCCCTATTTCCTTCTCACCGGCAGTAGTCTTCTCTTTTGCGAGAATAACCTGCAAAGTGGATGGCTTTTGCGGCATGATGTCAACTATTTTGGCGGCAGCTTCCTGGCTTACCCCCTCAATTTGCATAAGCTTTTCCATCAGTTGCGCCGCATCGCCTGCCTTTAGCTTGCAGAATTTGTTTGCATAATCAAGGCATGTCTGCTGCTCATAGCCGAAATCCGGCTCTGAGGCCCTCTTGTTGAGGATGTCTTTTACCTCTGCCAGGGTTGCGGTGCGGGTGGAATCCTCTTTTTTTCCTAACATAAAAATCACTTCTTAAGGTGCAGATGCACGGGGCAGATTATAAGGGTTTTGTGCGCATTTTGGTCCTTTATCTGCACTTCATAAGCGGTTCCCCTCAATTTTGAGATTATTCCTGTCTTGCCACGGTAGCGCGGATGCGGCATTCCGGTGTATCTTGACTGGGGGTCTATGAATACGACGTCGCCTACCTTGTATGTTCTTACCTGAACAGTAGGAGTTAATTTCTTCGAGGAGGCGCCCAATACACGGGTGCGCCCAGACATTTTTCCGTGGGAACGTTTAACCATAAAATTTCACCATTTACAAGTTTTATAAACATAAGGCGCAAGCTAGCAAATAACAGCAGATGTTTCTATTTGCTTGGGCGAATGGATGTTTATAAATATTTGTATTGCAAATAATAGTAAGGTTTAAAATTAAAATAGGTGTTTTGCTTGGCAAAAAGAAAATCAACTATCGGAAGGCCCAAATTTAATATTGAGAATATTGTCGCTTCCGCGGATTTGCAGCTTGATTTGGATTTGTATTCGATAGCCTTCAAAGTTTATGATGTTGAATATGAGCCTGAGCAGTTCCCTGGCGCAATATTTAAAATGAAAGAGCCGAAAAGCTCTTTGCTTTTATTTAAAAACGGCAAGATAATTTGCACAGGGTGCAAGAGCGAGAAGGAAGTGCAGCAGGCGGTAAACAAGACGCAGAAAATGCTTTTCAAATACGCCAAAAACATCCGCAGGAAGGGGAAGGCAAAATTCACGGTTGAAAACATTGTGGCATCCGCAAACTTTGCGGTTATGCTTGATTTGTATGGGATTGCCTCCAGCGTGAAAAACGTGGAGTATGAACCAGAGCAGTTTCCTGGCGCCATCTTTAAGATGGTTGACCCGAAAAGCTCGCTTTTGCTTTTTAAGAACGGCAAAATAATCTGCACCGGCTGCAAGAGCGAAAAAGAGGTTCAGCAGGCGCTTAACAAAACGGCTAAATTGATGGAAAAGTTTGCCTCCCCTCTTGAGGATAAGGATAAAAAGAAGAAATGATTAGGCTGATTTTTCATTGCCTATAATCCCCCTTAGCGCAAGCTAAAGGTTTTTGAATATCTGCATTCTAGTTAGTTTAAACTGAGAGTTGTTCTTATGGCAACAAATCCTGCAATGCTTGACAAGCTCGGGCTAATTCTGGCTTTTGCGATGGGCGCGGTAGTGCTTTTCTTGGGCTCTGTAGAATTTTTCGCCATTTTTATAGTGTTTCTTGTAGCATCGGTGGTTGCCACAAAATACGGGCATCTGCAAAAAAGGGATGTCGGGCTTTATGAGCATGAGAGAAGCTGGGAAAACGTGCTTGCAAACGGAATTGTGCCTATGGCAGCCGCGGTTGCTTTTCCGTTTATCGGGTGGGGCGCGTATATAGGCTCGGTTGCGGCGATTGCCTCAGACAAGTTTGCCTCAGAATTCGGGGTGCTTGACAGGGCGGACCCCATAAGCCTGCTTACATTAAAGGCAGGAAAAAGAGGCGAGAGCGGCTGTGTCTCGCCCCTTGGCACACTGATGAGCTTTAACGGGGCGCTTGTAATTGGAATTGCGGCTCTTTTTTTAATGCCGTCGCAGGTTGACGGCTGGAAAATGATATTGATTGCATCCGTTGGCTTTGTGGGCTCGTTTGCTGATTCGCTTGCAGGCGTGCTGGAGGAGAAGGGGATAGGCACCAAAGCGACTACAAATGCGATATGCGCCGTTGTCGGGGCTGTGCTTGGCTGGGCAGTGCTAAGGTAAAAAAAATATTCGGGCTTGCTTGCGCATTATTTTCAAACTAATTTTTTAGCCTGGCGTGCCTGCCTGTTTTTTCGCATGAATTGGCGCGTTACTTTTGTTTTTATTCTTTTTGTGCCCTAATAAAAAATCAACTTTTGGAAAAATGGCGGCTGCAAAGAAAGCTTATGCCTTGAAAGCGAAATTTTCCTGCAGCTTTGCGGGTTTTTGGTTTTTGGAGTTAGGAGGAAAGTGTCAATGAAAATAAAAAAAATATTTGCGTTTAATCAAAAGGATTCAGGGGGCAATAAGAAAGGATGGGGAAGAGTTGCCCGATTCCTCCTTTATTTCCAGCTTCTGGACGCGCTCAACCCTGGCTCCGTTTTGGGAGTTGAAGCTGCTTATGCGCGCAATAAAGGAATTGATGGCAGTGTTGGTTCCGCAAACAAGGGCAAGCACGCTGCCTCCCTCCTCGTTTTTAACCCAGCCGGTGAGGGAGAGGGAGAGGGCTATTCTTTGCGCAAGGGCGCGAAAGCCGACGCCCTGCACGTTGCCGAAAATGCGAAGCTTGAAGCATTTCATGAGGGAAAAACGGGAGGAGGATTTAAAAATATCCTTCCAATTACAGATGCAGGGGCTAATGCGGATGGGGCTATTACTATGATATTTGCAGATGGGGAAAGAGGAGGGGAGCGGGAGATGCAAAAATCCCCTGTTCAGGCGGAAACTCTTGCCAATGCCTTTGCTGCGGACGCGAAAATATTTTTGAAAAATTATGGGCTGGAAGAGGGGATTGCCGGCAAAATAGCGCAAGGGCTTGTGGGAGAGGGAAATAATTTTCTTTTTAACCTGGTGGTAAACCCGGCGCTGCAAAAAGATGCTGGCATGGGCTTTGTTGTTTACAATTATACTTATTCAGATGATGCAGGCAAAAAGAATTTTGACAAAATGATGGGCAGCGTAGTGAGTTCTCTTGAGGCATTGAAAACATTTCTTGATGCAAAATATGGAGTAGAATTCGCATTTAACATGCAACAAAACACCGAGTTGAGCTACAGCATATACACCCATGTTGATGCAACGCAGGTGAGGGAAGCGCTTGAAGGAAGGGGCGGGCTGCAAGATGAATTTTTGAGGAGGCAGGAAAGCGGCACGGGTGCGCAGCAGGAGGAAGTGCAAACAAAGAGCAGGACAATTAGTGAGATTGCAGCCGAGCTTGGAGTAGACAAGGTTGAGAAAACCGAAGAAGGCTTTAGGGTGTCTGAGGAGGCAAGAACCATTTCAAGCAAGCAGATGGCAGACGCGCAGGCAAAGGTTGCGCAGCTGCGGGAGCAGATTGTTGCGATGGGCTATGAGTGCTCGCAAGTGCTAAGAGAGGCGTCGGGTGGAAAAACACAATATTATTTGATATTTAACGAGAAGGGGAAAGAGCCTGTTGCAGAGGAGGAAGAGAAAGTTGTGCCGGTGAAAACTCCGGAAATTGTGAAAAAGGAGCAGAAGCAGGAGAAAGAGAAAGAAATAGAGCAACGCAAGAAAACTAAAAAAGAGGAGAAGAAAAATATTTCACAAGCTGATGAGGAAGCGAAGCAGGGGAAAAAGCCTGTGAAAAAAACAGAGGATGAAAAACAAAAAGAGAAGGAGCAGGCAGGCAAGCAAAGAAAGGCGAAAAAGCCGGGTGGGGAAAAGGATGAGAAAAACCTCTCGCCCGAGCAAAGGGTTGAATTTAATTTGCAGCAATTAATTTTGCAGAATCAAAATACGCTTTATGGATACCTTACAGAGCTTGACAAAATAAACCCAGATAACCTTGATGCCATAAATTCCATATTGCTTAACATACGCACCCTTGATTCGAAGATGAGAAGGGAGATGCAAAACAGCACAACAACCTCAAGCATTAAGGAAAGTGAGGCAGGCATGCACAAGTTCTGGGCAGGCGCGATGGAGGGAATAGACCCTGAGTTTGTGTTTTATGACGCTTTTCTAAAAGATGACAACAAATTCGGCTATGACAAATACACCGACGATGTTTTTTACAAGTATATGCGCGCCATAGTGAAGGTGCAGCAAATAAACGAATTTTTGATAAATTCTATAAGTTCGGATGTGCCGCAAAAAGAATTTAACGACCAATTTAAAACATATATGTATGATTTGGAAAAGCTTAACCAAACACAAGGACAAACGCAGGGAGATATGCTTATCAGCCCGGCGGAGGCGGCGCTTACCCTTATTTACGGGCAAAATGCAAAAGCCCTTGAGGGAGTGATGGAGGGGCTGAAGCTTGCTTATGTGAAAGATGCGGGCGCATATGATAACTTTAATTTTCTTTTAAACAGCGTTGCCGCAGATATCAGGCATTATCAGGAGGAGTGGGGAGGATTTGCTTCCCAATATACAAAGACCGCCGCCTTTCTTGGCACAATAACCCAGGTTGGCACAGAGACGGCTCTGTTTGTTGCACAAGATGCGCAGCAGGTGGAAAAAGAATTTGAAACGCGGGGCATAGAGTTTCTGGCAGAAGAGGCGGCGAAAATAATAACGTTTGAAAACGGGGCGGCAACGCTAACAGACATAAACGGCAGAAAATACCTGCTTGAGAAGGAGGCGGGAGGCATTTCTGTTTATGCCACTTTTGATGGGGAAGGAAATTCTGCTTCCATTTCTGTGAGCAGGCAATTGTATAGCCGGCTTTTTGAGCAAGAAACGGTTGCCCATGACAGGAGGGCGGCTATTGACGCTTTCGGAGTGATTGCATTTATGCAACAATCGCAGGAAAACAAGCAGTTCTCCCTTATAGGGGATGAGGAACTGCATAATTATGCTGTTGAGATGAAAAACCTTCCTGCAGGCACGGCGGCAATAATTGCACAGAACAGCCAGATAATGACAGGGCTCTCGCTTGAGGCTCTAAAGCCTGGAAGCTCGCTTGGGCTGTTCAGGCAGGGAATAAATGATATTATAAAAATTTACGCCACCTTGAACAATGAGGCAAGGGTTGGGGCTATAGCAGGGTATGCGAGCGAATGGGGGAAGTTAAGCTCGCAGGGAAACCTTCTTTCCCATCTTAAGGCAGAATCTGTAGATACTCAAAACGAGCAAATACAGATATTGGACCCCCGCCTCTCGCTTTTCAGGACATATGGAAGAATGGACAACACATATAGCATAAGGGACATTTTCGCAAGGTTTAATTTGGGGCGCCAATTTATTGATGAGACAAGCCTGTTTAGAAAATATGGAAACACGCTCCCTGACAGGACAGTGGCAAGCGCAAGCAACTGGAATGTGAGAGAGCATGATGAATTTTTTTACACCATGCCGAAGGGCTGGAGCTCAAAAGCAAATTGGGATGTCCCTCCCCTGCATTTAAGGCTTGATTATGGGGCATACTTAAGCCAGCTTGGAGGGGTAAGGGACAGAATTCTCAGGGAACACACCCCAAAAGGGGTGAAATTCAGGTCTATTGATGCAGGCACGCAGGCGAAGTGGGGCCCGGCAACCATGGAGGCAGATGCTGGCGCAAGGCTTTATGGCTCAAAGCTTGGGGAGCAGCTTATGATGGGCGCCTCTTACAGAGGCAAGGAAACCATAGTTGATGATGTCGGGACAACGCAGAATTTGGCGGAGGGTGCGGCAAGGGTTGCCGGCTCCAATTTGCTCTCGCAGGAGGCAGGGCTGTGGAACGGGTTTGTGGATTGGTATTCACGAGTGCAGGAGGATTATAAGGATGCCAATGTTGGCGGGGCAGATATTCCCCTAACCCTTACAAAAGTGAATGAGGATTTGTTCGGGAATGTAAGCTCTTATCTGTATGGCTCTGATATCATAATCGGGGGATGGCACCATTACAGGCAAAATGAGGGGCTGCAGGGAGATGAGGTAAAAACAGATGTTGCCTCAAGAGGGGCGCCAAACAGGGATGAGATTGAAATTTATATTAGAAGAAACAACGGCTGGTATAAGGTGGATTTCAAGCAAAGGGATTATGAGTCGTTTAGAAAAAGCCTTGCGGATGGAGAGAGAACCGTTGATTCTGACGGGCTTTTGCAGCATAGTTTTGTGGAAGCCTACCAGCGGCTTGGAGGCACATTGGAGGAGGCAAATGTCGCGTGGGAGAGGTATATTGAAACAGAGATGGGAGAGGATAAGAAGTATAACATGAATGGGCATTATGTCGGGCTTAAGTTTGATTTCGGGCTTGCGGGGCTTAATGCGCAAAGCCTTGAGAATGAGAGGGTAACCACTCTTGGAATGCTTTTTGGAGACCCGAAAAACATGCAAAACGCAACAGTTGCATATGCAGGCATGTTTAACCTAAAGCAATATGTTGAAGACAGGGGGCGCTCTGAGACATACCGCAATTACAGGGACAGGCGAAACAGGGCGTACCGCTTTGGAGAGCAGGAGCAGAGGGATAACTTCTTTAACGAGGAGATGGTTCTTGGAAATGTTGTGCTGCAGGGGATAAACCAATACAGGGTGCAGGCGTTTGGAGGAGTAGGGAAATCCGATAAAGAGCTTGCAAAGGAGGACCTTGCGACCGCCGGAGTTAGCGCGTATGGAAAAACATCCGAGCAGGGCGCGCTTGGCTTTGGCGCGTATTATACTTATAAAAATGACGAGCCTGTGGAGGCGTTTGTTGGCGCCGGCGCGAAAGGCGAATTTATCGGCTTGCCTGCAACCGCAACAGGTTATTATTACAATAGAGAATACAATGATGAAAGCCTTGGGGAATACGGATGGATGGCATCAGCAGACCTTGGAAAAGGAGTTACCCTTTTCTCAAATGCATATGTGAATATGGACAACATACGCACCGGCTTTAGCGACAAGCGGCTTGAGGCAATAAAAACAGATGTTGCCGGATTGAAAAAAGACATTGATGCAAACTGGGATGTTTTCTCTGATGAAAAGAAAAGAAATTCGCAGATAACCTTGGGAAGGGCTTGGGCAAACCGGCTCTTTAATTTGGATTATAGGGTGCAGAATTATTTGATGACCGACGCCACATGGGCAAGGCCGGCAGAATTCTCGCTTGGAGTAAAAACCGAGGAAGGGCTTTACAAAACAACTTATATGAGAAGCAATATGGGAGATGAGCTCTCAATGCTTATAAGCCCTGCAAATAATTTGGCTTTCTTTGCGTCCAAATTGGGTGCTGATGACTGGTATGCCGGAGGAAAAATAATTTCAGGCTCTCGCGATTTTGCTGTTGCAGGCACCTACGGAAGGCTTGAGGGCAACAGGCTGGCAACCGTGCAGACGATGTTTAAGGATAAATTTGGCATTTCTATAATGGGTGGGGACGATTATTGGAGGGTTAGCGCCCTTGTTGGCACAAGGCCGTTTAATATTCTGGTGGATATACGAGACAAGTCGGGCTTGTTTGGATATGGGGCAACCGCAAGGTATTTTGCGCCCATGGGACTTGACTTTGCCCTCGGGCTTAACAGGAATGAATTAAGAGGCACAGGATTTAGCACCATCGGGATAAAGGGCGAAATTGAGGTTCCGGTTGGCCCAACATCCAACCTTGGAATAGGGTATTATAACACGCACATCTCAAAGAGCGGGGACAACTGGGGTTACCTGCGGCTTAACTTTAGCGCCAGATGGTAACCCTTTTATTTAGCATGCGTGTGTTTGTCTTAAGGTGATTTTATCAACTGGCTCAAAATTGCTATTTTTCTTCTTGCGTGCTTCAGCTTAAGCTTTGCAGTAATTCTTAACGTGGAAGTTGTGGATAAGGACAACACAAAGCTGTACGGCACAAATGTTGAAATATACAGAGGGGAGGAGCTTGTTGCGTTTGGAACAGCAGAGAAGTACCACAAGCTTGGGGAATCTGATAGGGCGCAGGTGGAATTTGAGCTTGATGAGGGAGTGTATTTCATAAAAATGAAAAGAGGATCTTACCCCGACAATGTGGTGCTTGTAAATATTAGCGGCAAGCAGGATGAAGTGGTTGTAAGAAAGCTTGTGATGGATTTGCGCTCAACCTCATACAATATTTACGGGCAGGTAGTTGATGAGGATATGGGCAAATGGGTGGGGCAGAAAATTTATGCAATAGATGTAAATGATGTGAAAAAACAGGAAGCAAGAATATTTGAGGGCGGCTATTTTGCAATGCCGACATTATACCCTTCATTTACCTACAGGCTCAAGCTTGGCGAGGGAGATGAGAAGCAGCTCTCCTCACCGTTCTCTTATGAGGGAGCAGGAGTGTATTATTTGAAAATGGATTTGCGCGATGAAGGGGTGCTTGTGACGCAAAAAGCATCCCTTTTTGTGCCAAAAACCGCAGAGCTTTACTCAAGGATAAGCGTGTATATAAAAGGCGGCGAGAAATCCCATGCAGGGGAGGAAATAAGCGCAATTACCCCCGGAGGAGAGCTTGCGCTAATAACAGATGAGAATGGAATGGTGCAGGTGCAGGCGGCACAAGATGGGGAGTATATATTTGCATGGAACGGGCAGGAGGAAAAAACTATTGTCGGCAAGCCTTATGTTGCGCCTGAAAAGCCTGAGCAAACGCAGGAACCTGCGCAAATTATAGACGAGCCTGTTGAAAAGGAGACAACTGACGGGAGCGGGATGATGCTTTTCGGGCTTGGCTTTGCAGGCGCGGTAGTGCTTGTGATAGTCGTGATAGTGATTGCGGTTATTGCGGCATTTTCTTATTTTGCCAAAAAAACAAAAGAGGAAGAGGCTGCCGCTCCAAAGAAGGAGGAACCTGCGGCAAAGAAAGAAGGAAAGAAAAAGAAGAAATGATTTGCATGGGATTTTTTGACTTTTTAGACAGCTTTTTTGGCAGCGAAGGCGGGCGCCCCAGCATAAAGGCAAAATGCCCCAAATGCGGGGGAGACCTTGACACCTCGATGGAGAGGTGCCCCGGCTGCGGGACGCATGTGGATTTGATGTTCAGGCTTAAATGCCCGAATTGCAATGCGCCAAACCCGCTTGATGCGAAAGAGTGCTCAAAATGCAAAGAGAATTTGCAGAAAAAAGGCGAGAGGCCCAAAGGAGTAAAATACACATGCCCCATATGCGGGTATAGAGCGGATTTTTACATGTTAAAATGCCCTGCATGCAGCACCAGATTTGCGTAAAATAAAGTCCGCCGCAAGGCGGGGGGTTATTATGCCCCGCATGCAGCACCAGGTTTGCTTAAAGAATAATGTTTATTTTCTCGCCGCATTTTGGGCATACTGGCTTTTTTGTTTTCTCAAATTCATTTTTTATTATTCCAAAGCGGCTTCTTTTTATTAGCGAAAAATTGCATTTTGGGCAATAGGTATCCTCAGCCCCTGGAATGCCGGTGTTGCCTATATACACATAATTGAGCCCCGCGTCCTCTGCTATTTTTTTTGCGTTTTTTAGGGATTGCAAAGAGGTTGCCGGCAAATCCTGCATTTTGTAATAAGGGAAAAAGCGCGAAAAATGAAGCGGAATTTGCGGGGAGAGGGATTTTACAAATTCGCATGTGCGCATTATGCTCCCCTCATCATCATTTTGCTTAGGGATTAGCAAATTAATTATTTCAAGGTGGATTTTTGACTCATGCACCCTTTTTATGGAATCCAGCACAGGCTTTAGGCGCGCATGGCAAATTTTGAAATATTTTTCATCATCCATGAATTTGAGGTCTATTCTTATTGCCTGCAATAAATTCTCTTTTTGAATAAGCTCAAATGCCTCTTTTGTGAAATAGCCGTTTGATACAAATGTGTGGAACATGTTTTTTGCTTTTTCATTTTGCCTGCATGCAAGGGCGATATCGCGCGCATACTCAAGGAAAATTGTCGGCTCGTTGTAAGTGTATGCAAACCCGTTAACCCTGTTTTTGGCAGCCTCGTGCACTATTTGTTCGGGCATTGTGGGAGGCATCTCCAAAGCTTTTGCCCCTTCCATATTAACGGCTTGGGAAAGGGAGTAGTTTTGGCAGTTAAGGCATCGAAAGTTGCAGCCGGGCGTGCCGAAGGAGAGAAGGCGGGAGCCGGGCTTGAAATGAAAAAACGGCTTTTTCTCTATCGGGTCTATTGCAATTCCCGCCGCCTTGCCGTAATTTATTGTAAATAATTTTCCCCCCTTGTTTATTCTTGTGAGGCAAAAGCCTGAGTCATTTTCCCTTATTATGCAGTAATGGGAGCACAATTCGCATTTTACCGCCCTGTTTTGGGAGAATTTTTTGAAAAGCATTGCAGGATGCGCGTAGCCGGTGTATGAGAGGGCTGGAAATTTCTCATTTTGCATAAAAGAAGAGCGGGTTTGGAGAATAAAACCCTTGCTTTGGCAAAAAAAGCAAGGCTAAAAAAAGAGAAATGAAATTTGCGGGGTAAAATAGTTTGAGGTTGGCTTATGGTGATATTTTATAAATGATATATGAGTGGGAGAGGAAGATGAGCATTGACCAGAATGATCCGAGGCGAAAGCCGGTGGGAGGGCTTATGCTGCCCCCTCCTGTGAAAATTCCAAAGCAAAATGCCCAGCCGGCGCAGAAGGCTTCTTATAATCCCAAAATGCGGCAGGTGCCGGTAAAAATACCCCCTACCCCCGAATTGAAAGCCGCAAAAGGCGCAGATGCTGGCTTGCGCACAGGTGTTGTGGCGCAAAGCACTTCTGAGAAAGTCGGGGAAATGGGGGAGATTGTAAAGGGAATGGAAAATAATGCCCAGTATATAGAGCAAAACACTGCCGGAAATGTGCAGAAGATAGGGACTTTTGAGTCGTATGAGGAGAAGGCAAAGCAGGACCCTGCATACATAATCCAGGCGGCTGCCTTGAATATTGCGGCTAATTATGCCGGGCACAAGTCAAAAGAGAACGGGTGGTCGGTTCAGCTTAAGGAAAGCAAAGGGCCTGCGCTGGATAAGAAAGTTGAGAAATTTGAAATACAAAAGCCTGTTGAAGCGGAGGAAAAGCAGGATTTGGCGCTTGACTTGAGGAAATTAAAGAAAATTAAAAAAGAGCGGGAAGAGAAGGCTGCACCGCAAATTGAGAAAACGCGAAATAGTGAGGAGCAGGAGGAAAATCCGGCGGAAAAGCCTGCAGAGGAAGAGGGCGCGCGGGCAGAGGAGAGGGAAAAGGAGGCGCTGGAGGAGAAAAAAACCACCCCTGTGCAGGAAGAGATTGAAATTCCACAAGAGGAAAGCGTTGAGGCTCCGGAAAAAAATCCTGAGGAAATTGAGGGGGAAGCGCAAAAAAGCCAAAATATAAAAAATGAGGAAATAGAGAAAGCTGCAGGCGAGCCGAAGGAAAAAGTTATAGAGGAGATGCAAATACCCAAAAACGCCCTTGCCAGCGCGCTTAATGTGAAGCCAAGAGCCCCTTCTAAAGAGAGGCAGATAGTTTCCCCTGCTAAAAAGAATGAGAAACCGCAAAATACAGAGATAAGGAAAACGCAGGATATGAATCCTGGGCAAATGCAAAAAAAGCCTCAGGAGGCGATTTCCCCTGTTGATAAAGTGCAAAACCGGCAGAGAATAAACCCGCTGGCGCAGGCATTGAAAAAAGCGCCTTGGTTTTCAAAAAAACCGCAGGCGCCTGTGCAAGATAAGGAGAGAGAAGTTTCCCCGCAGGAAGTTTATGCCCTCAAAGTAAAAACAGAGAGAAAACATGAGGGAATACTTGAAGCCGCGGAAAATGCACAGGAAGCAAAAATAGGGGAGAACATAAAAGAGCAGATAACTGATTTGGCAATAAAGGCAGATGACATTTATGAAAAAACTGGGGAAAATCTAAAGAGCGTGGCAAATGCGCAAAAATACTTAATTTTGCAGGAATTGGAAGCAGGGCTGCAAAAAATAGAGAACCAGATAAGGGCAAGATGGCCTGAAGTTAAATTTGCCTAAATTTTCCTGAATTTATAGCCATAATGAATAAGCCCTTCAGGCTCATCTGTGCGAATAGCGCGAAAAACCTGATCCACCTTATCTCCTATTTTTACATCCTTCTCGCTTGCCTCCACTATTTGCGCGGTTAATTTGGGCCCTTCTTTTAATTTTATTATTGCGAGAATGTATGGTGCCTGAAGCTCAAGCCCTGCGGGGGCGGAATTTATTTGCGAGAAGCTGTAAATTTCCCCCTCTCCGCTAAAGCGCATTCTCTCAAGCTTTCCTTTTCTTCTGCATTTTGGGCAAAGCTTTCGCAATGGAAAATATTTTGTATTGCATGTAGAGCATGAGGAGCCCTCAAGCATGTAGCGCTCTGGTATTCTTCTCCATGTGATTGCTATGTTTTCTGCCATAAATATCACCAACTATGCTGAACCATGCAAATGGTTCTTTTCTTTTTCCCAGGGGGTTCCCGCAAATCGCGCTGCGATTTTGGGCCCCAAATTCCCATATGGAATTTGCGGGTTTCTTTTCTCCAAAGAAAAGAAAAAGGCCTTTGCTATGTTCTCAGCCATTCAAATCACCAAATTATGCTTTTTTCATTATATGTATTACCGCGGTGGCGCCAGAGCCCCCTACATTGTGAGTAAGCCCTATTTGCGCATCTTTTATTTGCCTCTCTTTTGCCTGCCCCCTAAGCTGCCATGTTATTTCCACTGCCTGCTTTACCCCTGTCGCGCCTACGGGGTGGCCGCAGCCTTTCAAGCCGCCGGAAGTGTTTATAGGGATTTCCCCTTTTAGGGAGGTAAGCCCATCCTCTGTTGCCTTTGCGCCTTTTCCTTTTTTGAAAAAGCCCAAATCCTCAATTGCCATAATTTCGGCAATAGTGAAGCAGTCATGCACTTCTGCCAAATTGATGTCTTTTGTGGATAGCTTTGCCATCTCAAACGCTTTTTTTGCGGCAACCTTTGTCGCGTTTATTTCTGTGAGAGATGCCCTGTTGTGAAGCGCCAAAGTGTCTGATGCCTGCGCGGAGGCGATTATTTCCACCGGCTGCTCGCATATTTTTTGCGCTTTTTCAAGAGGCATAAGCACGGCGCATGCGGCGCCATCTGTTACCGGCGAGCAGTCAAACACTTTGAGGGGAGATGCCACCACTTTTGAGTTTAGCACCGTCTTTATGTCTATTTCTTTTTGAAATTGGGCGTATTTGTTTCTTGCGGCATTAAAATGGTTTTTTACAGCCACGGATGCCATCTGCTCCTCTGTTGTGCCGTATTCTAGCATGTGCCGCCTTGCCATTAATGCATAAATTCCTGGGAAAGTGGCGCCTGCAAAAAGCTCCCATTCCTGGTCGCCTGCGCCTCCTAATGCTGATACCACATCCGGACCGGAAACGTCTGTCATTTTTTCAACTCCCCCCACCACAACGCAATCATGCATTCCTGAGGCGATTGCCATAAAGCCCTGTCGCAGTGCGACACCTCCTGAGGCGCATGCGGCTTCCACACGCGTTGAGGCGATGGGGTTTAAGCCCATCCAGTCTGCCAAAAGCGCCCCTGCATGCTCTTGCCCTATTAGCGGGCCTGGAGCCATTGTGCCTGCAAAAAGCCCGTCTATTTTTTCCCCTTGCAAATTTGCATCCTCTATTGCTTTTTTGCCTGCGTCAATTATCAAATCGCGAAATCCGCGGTCCCACTCCTCGCCGAATTTGCTCATGCCGACTCCTACGATAGCAACCTTACGCATAAATATCACCAAATTGGTTTTCTTTTTCCGCTTTTCCCATAAATATCACCAAGCAAATTTTAACCGAAAGTGAGAATTTTGTCCGACTCCTCAACCATTTTTAGAAGGTCATTCATTGTGGATATGGGGCATGAGGCGCTCTCGCCTTTTTCCCTTGCTTTTAGGCAGGTGCCGCATGCAAGAATTATGCCCTTGTTTTGAAGAAACTGGCTTATCTGCCCCTTCACATCATGCTTGCCGTCGCTTATGTTTTCTGCCTCCACCCCGGAATTTATCAAAAAAACTTTTACTTCATGCCCTGCTTTTAGAGAAACGTTGGCAAGCCGAAATGCGTTCCATGCGACTTCCGGCTCTTTTGCGCCTATTATTATTCCTATTTTCATAAATACCACCTAAAGGGATTTGAGTTTTCTCCTGTGTTTTACATAAAGCCCATAATCAAGGTAAGTTTTCCTGTTTACATACCATGCAAGGTTGTGCACTACTCTCTTTCTTGCCTCGGGGAGCAAATCAGTTGTGTTTATCACAAAGCTGTCAGAGCCTGCGCCTGAGCCAAATGAAGTTAAAAGTATTTTCTGCCCCGGTTTTGCAACATCCAATACAGAGCATAAGCCGATTATTGAGGCGCCCGAATAAGTGTTTCCTATTTTTGGAGTCATGAGCCCTGCCATTACTTTTTTTGTGTCTATGCCAAGCTTTCTTGCAGCTTCGAGCGGGAATTTGCCGTTTGGCTGGTGAAAAACAAAATAGTCAAAATCAGATGCAGTATAGCCATATTTTTCAAAAAGCCCTTGTGTTGCCCCAAGCACATGCCTAAAATATGCGGGCGCGCCTGTAAAGCGCCCGCCGTGCGATGGGAAGTGCGCGTGCTGGCGCCTCCAAAAGTCGGGCGTGTCTGTGGTAAAAGAATAAGTGCCTTCTAATTCTGCCACAAATTGGGATTTTTGCCTTCCTATTAAAAAGCTGGCCGCGCCTGCGCCTGCCGAGTATTCAAGCGCATCCCCGGGCCTTCCTTGCGAGGTGTCGGCTCCTGCGGCAAGCACATATTCTGCCATATTGGATGAGACAAGCCCCATCCCTATTTGAATTGCCGCGGTGCCTGCCTTGCATGCAAATTCCAAATCCGCGGCAGTCATTTCCGGCGTGGCCCCTAATGCCTGGGCAACTATTGTGGCAGTCGGCTTTACCGCGTATGGATGGGATTCAGAACCGATGTAAACTGCGCCTATTTTCTCTGCATCTATTTGAGACATTTTAAGGGCGTTTTTTGAGGCTTCCACAGCCATTGTGGCTGCATCCTCATCCAGGTCAGGCACTGATTTTTCCTCAAGCCCTAATCCTTTTCTGATGCGCTCCGGCTCCTCTCCCCAGATGCGCGCTATTTCCTCCGGCTTTATCCTAAAGCGGGGAACATATGTGCCATATCCCACTATTCCTGAAGCTGTGCTCATAAAAAAATCACCTTAAATAAAAATTATAATTTGTTTAATGCCTCGCGTATGCGCGAGAGGTCTGTCTTTGTTGTAAGAACCGGTATTTGCTCTCTTTGCGCTATTTTGAGAGCCAAAGTATCCACCTCATCTATTCCGTGCAATATTACAAGGGATGGCTTCATCGGGGTTACGCGTATTACCACCATTGGAGAGCGCCCGGTGGATACTTTTGTGAATAAAAATGCCCTCTCTGACATGGTGCCATAAAGCTTGTGAAACTGGCTAAAAGGCATGTCAAGGATAACCTTCAATGAGTCCATTAATGTGTAGCCATAGATTTTTTTTGTGCTCATTAACTCTTCATTTACGGCTACTTTTGCGTTTATGAGCTTTGCAAAGTCAATTGCGGAAATGGAGGTGGCAAACTCATGAGTTTCAAAATATTGGTCGGTTTGCGCCGTTGCCCCGCCTGAGAGCTTTGAGAGGATTGGGCTTCCCCTTGAGCGGTCTATTTCAAAGAGCGCGTCCACAAATCTAGAGATGATTGTGGTGCCGGGGGACTTTCGCCTGTTTCCCTCATAGTCTGATATTGTTGAGCATGAGAGGTTTAGAAAGTTTGCCAAATCCGTCTGGGTGATTGCGAATATTTCCCTCCACTTTTTCATTGTAGAGCCAGGGTTTGGGGATAAAGCTATCTCCCCTGCCATCTCATATTTTAGTTTTTCCACAAATGGGTTATAGAGGTTAAGCTTTATAAATAAACGTAATGCACTACGGCAATTGACTAAGTTGGGGAAATGGCTCATTGCGGCGCAGCCGGCTGGCTCTCTTTTGGCAATATTTTCACAGGTGTTGGCTCTTGCTTTTTTGGCGGCTTTGGGAAAAGAAGCACATAAGCGGCGGCGGCAACAAATAGAAGGGTGATAAAAATCATCTCAAGCGGGAGCTTTCCCTCCTGCGCAGGAGAGGAGGCATCCGCGCGCTTTATTATGGATTCGCCCATTACTATCGCTTCTGCCCAATTTTTGTCTTTTATTAAAATTGCCAAAGAATCCAAATCTGCAGAAAGGGTTGGAATTGAGGGTGAGCCCGGCTGCTTTTTTTTCAAATCCTCCAAAGAGAGGTAAGCTGTTCTGTAAAGGTTTTTGGCTGAATCTTCAAGGGAAGATGGTGCCTGCTGCACCTGATTTTTATAAATTTCAAGCTGCGCATCGGCATCCTCAAGAAGCCGCTGCCTCTGCAAGATTAGTGTGAGTGTTTTTTCCAAATCTCGCGGCATCTCATCTTCCCAGCCGGAAATGGGCTTTTGCAATGCTTTTTGCATGTCTTGCGCCTCTTTTTTTGAGAGAGTGCCTTGGGTAAAGTGGGTGCCTGCAGAATCAAGGGTTGCGAGCGATTGCAAATAAGCGCCTAAAGAAGAGGAGAGGTTTTGCGCATTTTGCAGATAAGTTAAATACTCTTCATTTTGCTCTGCAAATTTTTGGGATGCAAATAAAAGAGAAGAGGAATGCGCTTCGCGTATCCCCTCTCCGGCAGTTGCAAGAGAGGGAAGGGATTGCAGGCTTTGTGAAGATGAGAGGGAAAGGGAAGCATATTCAAGAGCGTTTTGGGCATTTGAATAAGATGGCGGCAATTCCGGAGCCCCTTTAACGGATGAGCTTTCAAGCACCCGCAGATGCATTGAATAGAGCTGAGTGTAATCTTTTTGCGCCTCTTTTGCAGCTTCCTCTTTGATGGATAGCAAAGTTTTTGCATATTTTTCCCGGGCTTGCTGCATTTGCCCCTCTTGCGCAAGAGAATTTGCATCTGAGAGAGAGGAGGAGAGGCGCTCTATCCACTTTGGAATTGAGGCTTTCCATAAAGAAGATGAGCTTGCTTGCGAGAGGTTTTGCAATTGCTGCAAAATTATTTTTCCTTGCGCATATTCTTTTTCCCATGCTTGCATGGATTTTCCATTATCAATATAATGGGAGGAAAGGCGCTTTTGCAAATTTTCAATTATAACATATGCTTCCTCCCTTTGCCCTGCAGAGAACGCCTTTTGCGCCATATCTGCCATTTCAAGGGCGCCCTCATCAGAGTATTCATAGGCTTGCGAGCGCAAAATGTAAAGGGTTGCTTCCATCCATTTGGCAGGCTCTGATGTTTCGTATTTTACAAATAAGAGTGTGCTCCCGCCTTTTGGCACAGGAGAGAGTGAAAATGCCCACGAGGTTTTTCCGGAATATTTTGCCCCGGCAAATGAGGCGGCTGATTCATTGCTCTCAATCTGCAAATTCTCAAGCTTTCCCCGCCCTTCCTCAAAAATTGCTATTTGCGCTTTTTCGCATTGAGGGAGGGAATCTATGGCAAGAAAATATGATATTTGCAGCTTTTCACTTGCCTCAAGAGGGGTGATGCTCAGATTTTTCTTTTGCAAGAGATAATTATCTGCCCATATGTAAGCTGATGCAGAGTTTGCGCCGTTAATTTCACTGAGGATAAAGGTTGCGTTTGAGATGAAGGGGGAAATTGGCTCAAAGCTTTTTCCTGTGCTAAGAGTTAGGGTGCCGCCATCAAATGAGCGCCCCTCGCCCCAGGGAATATTAATTGAGGCGAAAGCGGGCTCAAATAAATATGCAAGAGAATAATTTGCGCTAAGAAGCATTTTGCCATATTCATTTATTTCAAGCATGCATGAGTTTTTTGATGCGGAAAAAGCTATCCCTTCTTTTTCAAATTCAACCCATGCGTTCTCGTAAGCGTGCGCTTGCGAGAGGGAAATTTTTATCTCCTTGTTGGCAGAATATGCGTTTTCAATATTTCCTGATGAGGCGGTTATGTCTTTTGGGTTGAATGGAATTGGAAATGGGCAGGATATTTGCACATTTTCATCAAAATCCGCCAAAATTTTATTTTTAGACTGCCAGCGCCCCCCCATATTCGCAAAAGAGTTTGCAGCCAGAGGGGAAAGTGAGGAGGGTGCCCATGCCGCATTATCGCAAATTGAGGAATTTATTGCGCTAAAAATTTTCTTTTTGAGAATTGTTTCCTGCGCAAGAAGAAGGGAATCAAGCTGTTCAAATTCTTTTATGGCATCATGCGACCACATTCCCTCTTTTCTTAATTTTGAAAATTTGGAATAAAATTGCGCGGATGCGCTAGGGCTTTCCTCCTCAAGCGCATGCGCATATGAGGAGAGGAGGATATATTTTTCGTTTTGAGAGGAAAGGCGCGAATTTAACAAGGAGTGAATTGAGCTTATTTGCAGGTTTATCTCATCAAGAAGGGCGCTTCCCCCTATTTTTTGCAGTTTTTTAAAAGAGGCAAGGGAAGCTTCGTATGCAAAAACATCTTCCCCCATTTTTTTGCCTGCATTTACAAGCATTTCATATGTTAAGAGTGCGCGTGAAACCTGTGCATCCTCAACAAGGGAAGAGGGGGAGTTTAGGGCATCCTGCGCAAGGGAGGAGTAATGGGCGCTTTGCATGCAAAGCTCGTATTGGTTTCCTATTGATAATTCGTATTTTGTTTCCTGAAAAGTCTTGTTTGCGTCAAAAAATAAATCGGATGCATGCGAGATTGCCAGAGAAACCCCTGAAGCTGATGCCTCTTTTTGAAGCAAATTTGCCTTTAGTGAATCCAGCTTTTCCTTAGCGCTTGCACATGCGTCATCGCGCCTTTGCACCATGCTTTTGTTAAGCTCGATCGCCGAGAGGTCTGCAAGGGAGAAATAATATGATGAATTTTTGAAATTATGAATTGCAATTGCGGCATAATTTTGCCCTGAATCATCTTTCATTTGAGAGGATGCGCGCGAATAGCTTGTGTTTGCAAGGGATGAGAAATCTGAGAAAAGCGAGTATAAATCCGGGATTGTGCCGCTTACCATGGATGGCCCCTCATATGGCTTTGGGGAATAGGTGAATTCATCGTAGAGGGCAAATTTTTCAGGGTTATTTTTTTCAAGAAAGGCTGCCATTGCCCTGTTTTCCTGCTTTTGCGCTTTTGCCGCATAAGAAGCATTCTCAAGCTCGCCTTGCATGATTGCTTTTGCTTTTGCAAGGGAGGAGTCAAATTCCATCGCACCAAAAATAATTTCCCCCTCATCCGCGCTTGAGAGAAGATTAAATGTTTTTGAGAGGTTTGCGCCTTTTGAGAAAAGAGGCAAATCCTGCGGGTTTAGGCAATAGCTTCGCATCTGCCTCAAAGAGAGAAAAGAGAATGCATATTTTTCATCAAGGGTTTGGGGGTTTGGAGGAGGAGAGCCTGCATTTATTTTCCTTGAGGAGAGGGTGAGAAAATCCTGCCATTTTTGATATGCCGGAAGAGCGCCTCCATGGTATGCGGGGTGCGCAACTCCCATGTGCTCGAGGAAGGATGCGTTTTTTTGCGCGCTCTCAAAAATTATAGAAGCTGCCCCTTGCGCCCCCTGCATTGCATCAAATTCGTGCGCTAATGTGCTTTTCCAGGATTTGCCGTAGCTTATTGCATCCGGTGAATTTTGCGCTATTGCCGGAAGTGCGTATGAGAAAAGAGCCAATTCCATCCATAAGTCATCCTCGCGAAACGCCGAGCTGTTGTAAAGAAGAGAGGTTACTTCCTGCGTTAATTCCTCTTTATTGACATCTTCTGAGAGCGGGTGGTATGAGTATAGTGTTATCTCAATATCTGCTGCAGAAGAGATGAGCTGCTCAAAAATTTCCCTTTTTGTCATATATACTTTCAAAAAAGCATCCGACTTGTTTGTTGCATCCTTAAAGTCTGCTTTTGCCAGCAGGGCATTCTCATATGCCGCATCAAGTGATTTTGCTGCCTGAGGGTATTTTGCTTTTAGAAAAGTTGCGCCTCTTTGCGCGGATGCACTATCCCATTCATCAATTTCTGTTGAGAGAAGAGTTTGCTGCAACGGGGTGCGGTAAAGCGGCTCTTTTGATGGGTTGAGCTTTAGGAGGTTAAGCTGTTCAAGGATTTGCCCTATTATAAAATGCGAGAAATGCCCGCCTGTTATAACATACGGGCTTCTTTGCTCCCAGGAGGTGTCTTTCCAGAATTGAGTGCACCTTGCATCAAGGGAAATTTCATTTATTGATGAGGCGATTAGAGTTTGCTCTTGCTGCGGAATTTGCGCCTGCGGCCATTGGGAGTCTTGCGCAAAAACGAGGGAGGATGCTAGGAGTAAGAGAAAAAGAGGTATGAGTTGTTTTGGGAAATTCATGGCTGCACCGCATGCAAATGTTGCCAGAATAAATAACAGAAAGACAGTGTTTTATATAAGCTTAACTTCTGCTTTTTCGCCGTAATTTTTCTGCTTTTTGAATTGCATATATAAGCTTATGCGTATTTGCTACCAGAATTTAAACCTAAGCAAATAATCTTATGTGGGAGGATTTAATGCAGAAGAAACCGCAGATGCACAGGGTTGATTTTGAACTTGATTCTGGAAAAGAAAAACAGTTGCACACAGTATTTCTAAAACACGGCCAGCCTCTTGTGGACGCATTGAAAATTCTTGAGAAGAAGGGAGTATTAGAAATGACCGAGGCTAACGGTTTTCCTTATGTGATAAGAATTAACGGACAGATTGCAGGGCAACCGTCTGGTGAATCTTTGCCTTGGTATAGCGATTATGGAATCAATCCGGAAATGCTCAACGGGAAAAAGGGCGTAGGACCTGAGTTTTGGAAAATTGGCGCGGGGGGAGATAGATATGTCCCAGTCGCCGAATATGAGGGAAAAAGCTATTTCCTTACGTTTAAGGACATAATAGTGACAGAAGACATAAGAATAGGTATGGGCATGAATTACGGCGGCACATACGAATATGTGAATGGAAATGCAGTTCTGGATCATGCCGGAAAGGATAGGATTTGGACTCCTGAGGAGATAATGAAAAGGATTGAAACGGACCCTTTTGCTTTTTTGACTCCTGTTGAAAACATGAAACTCGGCTGGTTTGTCAGAGAAGATATATTGAATCCGGATAAAAAAGTATTGGAAACGCGCACTAGAAATGAGATAGAATACCGCCCACTTGTGGTGCACTATCACACAATGCTGTTTAGAAATGAAAAAAAACATTTCAATTTTTTTGACGGTCTTTCCCCCCAATATTTGCAGCTGAGGCAAAAAATGGTTGAGCGCCCGTCTTTGGGAGCAAAAGAAATTTCCCTCCCCCTGCAGGCGCAAACTGGAAGGCAGGGAATTTCGGAAATGCAAAAGCCTGGCGAGGCCATGTTTGGAGGGAGAGATATTGCTCCTGCTGATTTTTCCTCCCGCGCGCTTAACGCAGGGATTGCACAAGAGGCGAAATTTTTCCAAAAGCCGTTTTCACCTGAAGAGCTGAAAGGATGGGATGATTTATTCCCTCCGGATTGCAGGCAGATACAAAGAAAGAGAGGGGAGGCATCGGAAAAAATTGCCAAAAAAAACAAGGAGGGGGGGATTGAAGCAACATTTTCTAAATCCGGATGCAAGGAAGAGATGCTGGCTTTGAATTTCGGTGTTGCGCTGCAAAAAGAGACGGCAGAGGCAAAGATATCCAGTTCATCTGATGAGAAAGTGAGAAATTTCGAATTTGAGAATTTCGCGCTGAAAACAGAGGAACTGGCAGAAAATTCTGCTTTGCAGATGCGTGCAAATGAAAAATCCGCAAAGATAAGCAATGCGCAAGAAGCTCATATTAAAAATTATGCAAAAAATAAGGCTGCGCGGGAAGAGGCGATAGTTGGAAAGAATATAAGCAATAAATTGCAAAATTCGCAACATAAAAAAGAAGAGGCAAAGGCGGTTGAATATGCGGCAGGAATTAAGGTTCCTGCTTCGGAGAAAATAACTCCGAGATATTTTGACGTGCAAAAAATACAGGAAAGAGAGCTGGATGCAAAGAAAATTTTGCAGGGGGAGAAGAAACTGAAAAAAGATGATAAGCCGCCGCAAACGAAAGAGAGGCTGAAAGTGAAGAATTCTGCCAACATAATAAAAATGCAAAAGGAAGCGGACGGGCGCGAGGAGAGGTATGCGAAAATAGATAACGCGCTTGCAGGCGCGAAAAAGAAGAAAATAACAGATATTTTGCGAATCACGCCCAAAAGAAAAAGAGCCCGCTTAAAGGGAAAAGATTTAATTTCGATTAATGCTATTTCTGCAAAGAAAAGATATAAGAAAAAGTCAGCTGCTTAAAATCTCAAGCAATTCATCTTCTGTTTTGCATTTTGAGAGCTTCCCCCTCATTTGCGCCGCTCCGGCAAAGCCGGATGCAAGCTGCATTGAGAGCTCTTTTGCATAAATAAAATTTATTTCAAATTCTGCGCAAAGGCGCACATATTTTTCCATAAACCCTATTTTTCTCTCCCATGTGCAGGCGGTTATTTTCTTTCCTGCGAAGAATTCGTGTGTTTGCCTGAAGATTAAGGGGTTTGAGAGGGAGGCGCGCCCTATCATTACCGCATCGCAGCCGCTCACATCCATTATTTTCTTTGCATCCTGCGCGCACCGCACGTCTCCGTTTCCGAGGATGGGGATTTGCGCCGATTCTTTTATTTTGCCTATGGATTTCCAGTCGGATTTTCCGGAATACCCCTGCGCGCGGGTGCGCCCGTGCACCGCCAGGGCGCAAATTCCCTCTTTTTCAAGAAGCTTTGCGATTGATACGCTATCATCAATGTTTTCGCAAATGCGCATTTTTGCGCTTACAGGCAATGGAGAGGCTTTTATTGCGGATGAGGCGATTTCACGAAGCTTTTTTGGGGAGGTGAGAAGCGCTGAGCCGGCGCCCGTTTTGCACACTTTTGTTGCAGGGCAGCCCAAATTCAAGTCAAACAGGCGTGCGCTGCACTCGCCTGTTTCTATTTTTTTGGACAGATATTTTATTGCGCTGGAAATTTCTTTTGCATTTGAGCCGAAAAGCTGTATTGCGCTTAATCCGCCCCTTGGAGTGCGCACCAGCAAATCTGTTTTTGCGGGCTTTGCGCCGGATGGGGAGGCGCTTCTTGAGAGAGCCGCGGCTGAGGCAAGCTCCGTGTATACCATGTCCGCCCCTTCCTCTGCCATAATGGTGCAAAGGGCCGCATTTGTATATCCCGCCATCGGGGAGAGCGCGAGCGGCGGATTGGAACTTATTTTAATGTTGCCCAACAACATAATTAACAAATAGATGCGTGCAGAATAAAAAGGAGGCGTTGCTTATGAAATTTATTATAGTTGCATTATTGGCTTCAATGCTTTTGCTTGCAGGGTGCGTAGGGGGAGAGGAGAGAAGCGTAAATTATGTGCTAAAAGACAGCGCAGGAGAGGATAAAACGCAGGAGGCACAGGATAATCAGCCGCAGGGAGAGGAAAACGGCAAAACCATAGACATTGACCCGAGCATATTCTCGGATGAGGAGGCAAATAAAATGATGAATGAAAAAAACCCGGTAGTGGTATTTGAAACAACAAAAGGAAAAGTCAGGGCAGAGATATTTGAGCAGGAGGCGCCCATAACCGCAAAGAATTTCATTTCCCTTGTGGAGGGCGGTTTTTACAATAATTTGACGTTTCACAGGGTGGAGCCGGGCTTTGTGGTGCAGGGGGGAGACCCCAAGGGAGACGGCACAGGCGGAAGCAACAAGACGATACAGCTTGAGATAGTGCCTAAGCTAAAGCACAATATAGGCTCGCTTGGAATGGCGCGCGCGCAGGACCCTAATTCTGCAAGCTCCCAGTTTTATTTTGTTACAGGGGAGGCGTCGTTTTTGGACGGGCAGTATGCTGTTTTCGGGCAGGTGCTTGATGATGGCATGGAAGTTGTCAGCAAGCTAAAAATTGGGGACAGGATGCAAAAGGTATATGTTGAGAAGTAGGTATGGGGGGTCCGAGATTTGAACTCGGATTGCCAGGTCCCAAACCTGGCATCATACCAGGTTAGATCAACCCCCCTTAAGGGTATAGCTTATGCCTGCTTAATATTAAAAAGAAATTTATGCGCTAATAACAAGAAACGCAATGTAAATTACATAGCATATGAATAGAAGCGCCCCCTCTTTTTTGCTTATTACATGCGGCGGCTTGAAAATGGCTGCAAACATGAAGAGAAGCAGGCTTGCAAATATTACCACCCCCAAATCAAGGTTTCTCTCAAAAAGAAATGGCACCGGGGTTATGATGGCGCTTGCCCCCAGCACAAAAAATATGTTGAAAATGTTTGAGCCCACGATGTTGCCTATTGCAAGGTCTGAATTTTTCTTCATGGCGGCAACTGCTGAGGTTACAAGCTCTGGGAGAGATGTGCCTATTGCAACTATTGTAAGCCCTATTACCGACTGGGAGATGCCGAAAAACGTTGCCATTTCCACCGCCCCGTCCACCACCCATACCCCGCCAAGGTAAAGCCCGAGAATGCCTGCAAGGATATAAAATACCGAAATGTGAGGAGGGTATTTTGCGGATGTGTGGTGAATTTCCTTCTCTTCCCTGTTTCTTGTGATTCCATAAACATAATAGAGAAAGAGCAGGAAAAAAGCAAGAAGCACAAACCCGTCTCCCCTGTCAATTTGCGAACTGGCTGAGGAATCCAAAAGCGCGTCGTTTGCAAGAAGGATTAGCACAAGGGCGGCAAAAAGGCTTATTGGAATTTCCTTATACACCGTGCCGCGCTTGAGGGTTATTTTGTAAATAAGCGCCGTAATCCCCACAATAAGCAAAATGTTCGATATGTTGCTTCCCAAAATGTTTCCTATCAAAAGCTCGCTGTTGCCCCCAAAGCTTGCGATAACGTTTACCACAAATTCCGGCAACGAGGTGCCGAATGAAACTATTGTGAGCCCTACAACCAAATCAGATACATCGAATTTTCGTGCGATTGAGACCGCGCCTTCCACGAGAAAGTCCGCCCCCTTTACAAGGCATACGAATCCGAGGGCAAAAAGCACAAGCATTATTGGGTCCATTGGGAAATATTTTGGCGTTATTGTTTAATAAATGCGGGTTTTTTCCTGCAGGCTGAAATTTTAAGATGGCGTGGAGGTGCCCGTTCAGGCAGAGGTTTCTGTTGCATTGGGGAATTGGCGAAGGGTGCCCTGTTTTGCGATAAGGTTTAATAATTATGAAGGGGAGGAAAATGCATGAGAAAACGGGCATTAAGGCACATCATAAACGATTTGGAGAGGCGCTGGGTTTATCTTGCAACAAGGCTTATTGTATTGCTAACTTTTGGCAGCATACTTTTTTTTCCCGAAGAGCTGAAGCTTGCGCTTGAGACGCCTATATTGCTTGGGATAATGCTTGTAGGGACTATCGGCATGGCGCTTATACTTTTGGGGGATTTGATAAGCACGCGGCAGAAAAACATTGCCTCCCTTATGTATAAATATGTTTTTTTGACGGTTTCAGTCATACTTGCATACGGGATGTTTTACTATATTGATGCAACAATACTTGAGCCTCCGGGAATAGAGTATTTCACAAAAAGCGAGGTGCATAATTTGGAGATGGATGTGTTTTACTTTAGCGGAGTGACTTACTTTACAATAGGATACGGAGATGTTACCCCCATAAGCACATATGCAAAATCAGCCTCTATTACAGAAGCGTTTGCCGGAAGCATAATAAACCTGGTAGTGCTTGCACTCGCGTTTCAAAGGTTTGCGTTGAATATAAATTCTGCTTCGCGCAAAAAATAGCTTTTAATTGCTAAAAAGTGAGAAACTCTGCCTTAATTTCGTCCCCTATTTCTATTTGCGCCGCGCGCCTTGCCTCCGCCGCCCCCAGTTTTATTACGAGGGTGTCGCCAACTATTTTTTTCCCCTCATTCTCGTGTATATGCCCGCAGAGAAGAATCAACGGCTTGTTTTTATCCATGCATTCGCGCACCGCGCTGCTTCCTGCGTTTATTTCTCCCCTCACCCCATCAAATATTCCTTTTGGCGGGGGATGGCTTACAAGGATAGTATGCGAATCCACATTTGAATTTTTTAATATGTGCGCGATTTGGGTTTCAGAGAGTTCGCTTGGGGTGCTAAAGGGCGTGGGGTTGCTTCCCCCCAAACCGACAAGGTTCCACTCTCCGAGGTTTATTTTTCTTCCGTGCAAATAATTTGGGTATTTTCTGAGCAAATCAAGCACTGGTGTGGAATCCATGTTGCCGTGCACAAAATAGAATTTTTCCCCAAAGATGTCAAGAAGCTGCTGCACAAATGAAATTGGCCCCCTGTTGCTCAAATCCCCGGCGCAAATTACCAAATCATAATCGTTTCTTGAGAAAATCTCCTGCAATCCCTGCAATGCCCCCTCGTCTGCGTGGATGTCTGAGAATGCAAGAATTTTTAGAGCCACTTAACTTCACCTTCTTTTTTTGCCGCCAAAAAACTTTTTTCCTCGGCTTGGGCGGTCCCCGTAGGATTTGCTTCTGCCTTCCCGGTTACCATATGATTTGCCGCCATCGCGCCTTTTCCCCCTGTAATCTCCCCTTGGGCGGTCTCCATAGCTTCTGTTTCCCCCTTCCCTGTTGCCATAAGAGCTGCCCTCGCGCCTGCCACCATAATTTCTATTGCCATCCTCGCGCTGCCTTCCATAATTGCTTCTTGGGCGCTCGCCATAGCTTCTGCTTCCCCCTTCCCTGTCGCCATAAGTTCTATTTCCATCTTCTCTTGGGCGGTTGTAATTACTTCTTGGGCGCTCTCCATAGCTTCTGCCTCCTTCTCGCCTGTCGCCATAAGACCTGCTTCCGCCCTCGCGCCTGTCTCCGTAGGAATTTCCGCCTTCCCTTCTTGGTGCGCGGTAATCTCTTCCTTCGCTTCTTGGGCGGTCTGAGTAAGACCTGCTTCCGCCTTCTCGCCTCTCACCATAAGGTTTGCCGCCATCTCTTTTTGGTGCGCGGTAATCTTTTCCTTCGCCTCTTTGGCTCTCTTTATTTTCAATATAAGGCTTCTGCTCGCGAGGCGAAGAAATAATTTCTGTTTCTTTTTTTATTATTTTTTCTGTGCCGGAAAAAGTGTTTTCCTCTTTTTTGCGAGAAAAGCTTTTTCCCTTTTTTTGGAATTTTTCCGAGCCTGCAAATATCGGCTTGGATTCTTTTTTGGGGCTCTCCTTCTCTTTTCTTAATATTGCGTGCGCCCTTGCCTCAAATTGCTCTTTTAGCTTTGCGGCGATGGAATTGTGCGAATATGCATCAGCCTTTGAGGCGATTGCTATTTTTGCTGCCAGCGCGCGCGCTATTTTTCCGCGTGCTCCTTTGGGGGTGGTGGAAATGAGAGGGTGTTGAAATATTATGCCGTGCTTTGGAGGTGAGGTGCCTGTTTTAAGGTGCTTGAAAAGAGCCTTTTCAGCCCCTATCACCTGCACGGTGGAGGCAGGCATGATTGAGAGCTTTTTCAATGAGCCTGCTTTTGCGATTAATTTTGCAGCCACTTGCGAGCCGCAAAGCTCGCACAAATTCGGGGCAAGCCTTTTTGCAAAATTTTCCAAATATTTCTCCTGCGAATCCCTCTCATCAAGCATTGCAATAACAAGGCGCGCCTCGTTTTGCACAGCCTCTATGTCATCAGGGGAGAAATGCACTCCCATGGAATTGTTTGCTTTTTGCAATACGGCGGAGGAATTCTCTCCAAGCAATTCACTTAGCATCTGCATGTCAGGCTTTGAGCGGTCCATTGCAAGCACTATTTGCGCATATTTTTTCGGGTCTCGGTGCTTGAATTCGGGAAAATGCAATCCATACCATTCAGAGAGGCGCTCATAGCCCAAATTGGCTACTTTGTTAAGCTCATCTATTGATGAGACAACCTGCACCAAAATATGGTCTGGGGAGGCAAGCTCTTCCTGCACGCCCTCGCGAGCCTTTTTCATAAACTTTGATTTGTCGAATTTTTTAAACATAAATTTACACCTCTTATAATATAGCATGCAAGGTATTTAAGGCATATGGGAGTGGCAAATACATGATATTATCTGACAAAGACATTATAGATGAAATAAAGGCAGGCAGAATTGTATTTTCCCCAAAAATTGGCAAAGAGCAGATTGGGGGGGCATCTGTTGATTTGACTCTTGCGCCGCGCTTTTGGAAGTTTAAGCCCTCATATGAGGGAAAAGTGATTGATTTGAAAAGGGTGCATTTCTCGCAAAGCTTTGATGAGATAAAGGCGCGCTCAATTGTGTTGCACCCGGGAGAACTTTGCCTTGCAATAACACGTGAGAAAATAAAGTTGGCGCCAGATATTATGGGTAATTTGGAAGGAAGAAGCAGGTATGCGCGCATGGGGCTGGCGGTGCATATCACTTCCGCTCTTGTGCAGCCTGGAAGCGACAACCACCAGGTGCTCGAAGTCGTGAATTTTGCCCCTTTTGCGGTTAAATTGCACGCAGGCATGAGAATTTCGCAGGTGGTGTTTGAGTATATTCGCACCCCGACTTCACAGCCGTATGCAAAATATGGGAAGATTGCTAGGGGGCAGTAAATCATCTTTTCCTCATTTGAGATATAATAGATGTGTTGATGTGCTTTGCCATATCCAGATTTTTTATCACAGTCATTTTTATTTTGGACTTTTTATTTACAATTCTATATAGCTCCGACAAATCCATTTTTTCTATGGCCCTGTTTCTCTTGAAAAAATTGTCAAGGGATTTTACCATCTCTGCTGGATATTTGCACTGTATAACAAGGTCCCCATAGGTCCCTACATAATAGCTTTTGTCAAATTCCGAATTTGAGGGGGATATTTTCATGTCTACCCCGATTTTTTTGTGGAATTTTGCTATGCTCATGTCCAACGGGGTGTTTTCGGTGCACAAAATATATGCCCTTATTCCCTTCTTTTTGCACTGCGCCATCAATCTTGCCTCGGCTTCCGGGTGCGTTAGCGCCTCCCAGCTATGCGGAGCCTGATAGCAGTTTATATTGTAGTCGCCCTTTCTGAAAGACCGGTACCAGTGGCCGCTCAAATCCTCCCATGAGCGCATCATTTCCATGAGTGAATCAAAAGTGAATGCAGAGATTTCTTCCCCTATTGAACCTGTTTTGGGCTTTGAATCGGAGTTGCTTAGTTTCAGGTAAAGATTGTCCATAAACCGCTTATTTTCCAAAACCCAGCCTTTGCTGATGGAATAGAGGTGCGCCTGCTTTTCCAGAACCCCGTCGCCTGCAAGCTGAATGGCGGCTTTTCTTACAGCCTGAAAGCTTACGGTTTTCCCGTATCTTTTTCGGATATAGTTCGTCAGATCTATTATCTTCAGCGGATATTCTGCGGCAAGTATTGTGAGTATAAGGCCCTTTACGTCCCTTTCACCGGCTGATGGGTGCATTAGCTTCATTTAACCAAACCTTTTGCGCTAATATATGGCTTGAAATGCTATTTAACCATTTGGTTCAACAGATTTTGAACCGAAGCTATAATACCACATAAACACAATATATAACATGTGATAATATGATGAAAACAAAACAGGCGCATAAACCCCTGAAACAAAATGCCCCCGTCAGAAGTGGAAAGGAATTTTCCAATAAACTGCTTTTGGAATACAGCGGCGAAGTTTCCAAACCTGTGAAAAATGATGCAGAATGCGTGAAAGTGTGCAAAAGGGCAGTTGAAGCTTCACAAACGCTTGTGGAGAAGAAGGAATTTACAAAAGCAGTTGAGGTGCTGGAAAAAGCCCTTGAATTCTCAGAATACAGGAATGGAAAATACGGGAGGAGGGATATTGTAGGGCGCATTGGGCAGGTGCACGAGCGGGCTATCAGGCATCATGGCGCAAAAGCCTTCAGTATTGTTGAAGAAGGGATGAATGCTGGGGCGGACCAGGTAGAATCCTCCAAACATTTTCTCGACATGATTCGGCATTATTCGGCGGATTTTCGCGGAGTTGAGGATGGGTTGATAATGCTTGCTATTCGCTCTGGAATAAGCGGTTTTGAGCATAGGAAGAGAAGGGATGGGGAGAGGCTGATGCTGGCTTTGGGGGCTCTGGAGACCGGAAAGGCAGAGATGGAAGAAATACGTGAAAATTTTCTTGGTGTGATGGGGGCGATACCTAGAGGGGCATGGGAGCCGGGATACTACAGCACCATAAAATACACTTATAGGAAATTTATCGTCAAAAAGCTTGCAAATATTGCGAAGGGAGTTCGTTTGATATCGGTCCTAAATAGAGTGTGCCAAACGCTTATGCGCTTTTCTGATGACATTTCGCTGTTGGGAAGCGTAGCCAGTTGCCTTGAGGGCATGGGGAAGAGCTGTGTTTCGGAAAAAGCCATGGAAAGGGCATGTGATGTGTGGGATAAATATGCAAGCGTCCAGGGCTCTGACCCAGATTGGAATAAATACACTATGATTGTGTATGAGCTTCCGCGCATTGTTTGGGAAACGAATAACGAGAAGGAGTTCATGGGGCGGATTAATGACCTTGAGAGAAAAATATTCTAGATTCCGCCCTCAAATATTATTTTGAAGCCATACATTATCAAAATTCCCAGAATAAACACGGCAAAGGATTGCATGGATTTTGAGACGTTCGGCTCCTTGTGCAACTCTGGTATTAAGTCCGAGGCGCCGATGTATATGAAGCCGCCTGCGGCAAAGGGAACAAGGAATTGGTGGAAAATTTCCATGGAGGAGGAGAGGTAGTAGCCGGCAAATACCCCCGCAACAGCGGTGAGGGCAGAGAGAAAATTGTAAAAAAGCGCCTTTGTTTTTGAAAAGCCCCCGTGCAAAAGCACCCCGAAATCCCCTATTTCCTGCGGTATCTCGTGCGCTATTACGGCAAACGTTGTTGCTATGCCCACCGCCTCCCCCGCGATAAAGCCGGCGGCTATAATCATGCCGTCTATGAAATTATGTATTGCGTCCCCTATCAGATTCATGTAGGTAAACATATGCACCTCGCATTTTCCCCCGTGCACGTGGCAGTGGTGCCAGAAGAGAACGCGCTCTATTAGAAAGAAAAGGGAGAAGCCGATTAGCACGTTGATAACGGTTGCGGCGGCGCCGAATTCCTCGAAGCTTTCCGGAATTAGGTGCAAAAACGCCCCCCCAAGCATGGCGCCTGCAGATAATGCCACAAGGATGAAGAGAATTTTATCAAGCGTCTTGTGCTTTATGCTTATGGTGAAAATTCCCACTAAAGAAATGAGGCTTACGGCAAATGATGCTATAATTGCGTTTATCAGCGCTTCCATGCAAAGTTGAGGGGCGGGTTTGTTAATAAATATTTACATTAAAGTTAATAACAAATGGCGCGCGTGCCATAAAAAATTATTAAGGTGAAGATATGGAGATAGTGAGCATTTCCTTGGACAGGGAAAAAATTTTGGAAATTGAAGAAATGAAAGCCGAGTTTGGGATAAAGAGCCGCTCAAAAATATTTTCAGCCGCCATAAGCGAGTATCTCAAAAGGCAGAGAAAAATAACACAGCTGGAAGGGATTGCCACGGTTATTTTCATGATAACGCACAGCCATGCGCACAAGTCAGATGCTACCGCCGCCATCAGGGGATATGAGAAAATAGTGAAAACGGTTTTGCACCACCACTCAAAGAGGGGGTGCATAGATTTGCTTATTGTGGAGGGGGAGGCGCAAAACATAGTGCAGATTTACAAAAGGGTGCAGGCGCTGCGCGGCGTGGATTCGGTTGATTTTTCAGTGATTTGAGGTTTGCCTTAAAATAGATTTTCTGAGCTGTTTTTTTTTTGTTTTGGCTTGGGCGGCTACTCAATCATCTTTGAAAATACTATTTTGCTTATTTTATCAAGCAATTCTTTTTCATCATCGCTTAATTCTGCAGAGCATTTTTCAAGCAATAACTTAGACTGGTTTCTGTTTATGAAAGGATACATCATGTCCCCTTCCCTGAATGTTTTGCCGCAATAGCAGCCATCCACCGAGATTGCCACCTTATCCCCAGCCTTTGCCTCCTCCACTGCCTTGCCATCTAATTGAATCCCTTTTATTTGCCCGAATATTTCCCCTTTCTCATTCATGATGGAAGTTTTGGGCTTTATGCGCCCCATCTTTATTTCCACCCCGAAAATTGCAGGCTTGCAGAGGCGGAAAAAGCAGTTTGGCAATACTAAAAGTTTTGCAGGAAATGGAGTGCTTGCCATTATGTCGCTTGTGTCAATGCGCTTTTGCTCATCCCTCCATTTCTCATAATTCTCTACTAAAGAATAAATCACTTTTGATGAGAAAATCGGCACCCCGTCTTTTTTTGCCTCCTCTGCAGCATCAGGGCTTACCAATACATTGAATGCAAGCACCGCGCCAACATATTTATCCTGCATAGAGGAGCCGTGCGCAGAGATTGCGTCTATTTTCGCAACAGGGCCTATCCCTATTTGCCTCACAGGTATTTTGGCGTTTTTCAAAAGGCGAGAGAGCGCCTCTGCGGAGCCTAAAGTGTCTGTTTTTACAATAACCCCGGCGGTAGATGCATCATCAATTAGAATTTTGCTAACTTGCGCCCTTATTTCATCCTCTATTTCTGCCTCAAGCTCTTTTGATGGCACTACTGTAAGAGGTGAACCTGCCAGCGCGCCTTCAAGCCCTGGCGCATATATTTTTATTCCGGCAGCCGCGTGCATTTCATCCACATATACATATTTTAGAGAGCCTGAAGTTTCCTCTCCGGGAAGAGGGGGGCGCAAAAGCCCTCTTATTTTCTCTACCTTTGGGCCTTCCAAAGTTGCAAACGCAATTAAATCGTTTTTGCTGATTGTGCCATCATATATTATGGCATCCACGGTGGTGCCAAGCCCCTTTTCCTCCTTTACCTCTATTATGGAGCCTTTTGCCGCGCCTCCTTGTGAGAGCAAATCCTCAGATAAGAATTTTTGGCAAAGCCCTGAGAGATAAAGAAGAAGCTCGGCTATGCCTTCCCCTGTTTTTGCAGAGCAGGGAACCAGCGTAATTTGCTTTGTGAAATTCTCTACTCTATCATACCTTTCTGCCTCATACCCCATTTCAGAGAGCTTGCCTATTGAAGTATATAGTTTTTCCTCCACAAGGTTGCGCACCTGCTCGCTTTGCGCCTCCAGGGATTTTTCTATCGAGGGAGTAGATTGCTTTTTCCACCCATTTACCAAATCCACCTTGTTGAGGGCTATTATAAAAGGAGTTTTGTTTGCCTTTAGGATTTGCAATGATTCTATTGTTTGCGGCTGTATTCCCTGCATAATGTCTATTACAAGAATTGCGATATCTGCAATTGAACCTCCCCTCTCGCGCATTGAGGTAAAAGCCGCGTGCCCGGGGGTGTCTATGAAAAGAAGCCCAGGCACAGAGAGGGATTTTTCAGCTGTTGCTGCCAGAGGGCCGCAAACGTTTACAACAGATGCTTTTGGCAGGTAATACGCGCCAATCATCTGCGTTATTCCGCCCGCCTCTTTTTTTGCTATAGCAGAGCCGCGTATAAAATCAAGGATAGAGGTTTTGCCATGGTCCACATGGGCAAGAATGCATACAATTGGAGAGCGAAGAACCATTCTAAACACCTGATACAGGCTAAGATAATGAAGACGGTGATTTTTATTTATTGGGATTGATATAAATACGGCTTATTTGGAATTTGGTGATTTTTATGATAATTGAGGGAAAGAATTTGCAGTCGGAAAAAATTGTTGAAAACACGGTTTGGGAAGGGCAATTCCAGCCGGCAGGGGTGGATTTGTCTGCAAAAGAGATATTTGAGTTTGAGGCAGAGGGCTCAATTGACGGCGACAATTCAAAGAGAAAATTGCCGGGCGGAAAGAAAATTGAGTGGGGGCAGGAAGGCTCGCTAAAGCTTATGCCTGGCGCATATAAGGTAATTTTCAATGAGATTGTTTCAATTCCCATGGATGCTGCCGCCATTGCAAGAAGCCGCTCCACATTGCTAAGGTGCGGCGCCGCCATGCAGACGGCAGTATGGGACCCCGGCTATAAGGGAAGAAGCGAGGCATTACTTATAGTTTCCAATAAGCACGGGCTGGTGGTGCACAAGGATGCAAAGCTTGCGCAACTGGTGTTTATACGCTTGGAAGGAAAAGTGAAAGAGGGCTATGCCGGAAAATACCAGAATGAAAATATTTAGCCAATGCATGAAAAGCCTGCAACCGTTGTTTTGGCATAAAATAAAACTATGCGTGAAAAAGGTGTTTTGGCATAAAATAACCCCTTATTTTGTTCAGTTGTAAATTGTGTATAATAAAGATAAGTATATAAAGAGAAGGAGATAAATTATTATATGAAAAATTTGCTTTTCGGAATATTTGCGCTTTTTCTTCTTGCGGGGAGCGTGAGCGCTTATTGCGCCTGCATAGAGCCCTCAGGCCCTTGCGGATGCTCTGATGATTCTTATTATGATAATGAGAAAAATATTTCTGTTTGGGTGGGAGTGGGGGAGGAGGCAGACCCGCGCTTTATTTACTCGACAGACAGGCCTTTTGGAAATGACGGGCTGGACATGTTTGAGGATAGCAGGGATGATTTTTTCTCTTATGAGGACACTTTGGAACTTTTTCTAAAAAAGGCATGCGTGAATGAAAATATTGAGGTTAAGGCAACTTATAGAAACACGCCGGTGGAAAATGTGAGAATAAAGCTTTACTCGCATGCGGGGGGAAGGGTGCTTATTAGTGAGGCATATTCGGATGCAAATGGAAATGCAGTATTTTCTCCCCTAAGCATTGGAAAATATGACTTTGTTGCCATATTGGACGGCTATAACAAGGGGCAGGAGATATTCTCTGTTGAGGCATGTGAATCGCCAAGAGGGGGAGAGGCGCCGGGAATAATGAACAAGAGGGCGGTTGAGAGGGCAAGAGAGGCATCTTTGCCTGCAGAGGAAAATCAGCATGCAGAATCTTCTTTTGTGAATTTGAATGCCCAAAACAAGCAGGGCGTGAAAAAAGAGATGGGATTGCTTGAATTTATTTTCTCTATTTTTGAGTAGTTTTTTTAGGATTAAGTTATTTTGAAGAGTTAGTTTTCTAATCAGTGCATCTTAAGTAAATTGGCTTTAGCCCTGTTTGAACAAGCGAGGATACTTCATCTGTGGCATAAGTTATTCTTACACCATATTCAAGCGGCTTTCTTCCAGTGCATGAGGTTGTTGCAAGCGAGGAGATAGTGTATTTTTCTCCGGGAGAGAGAAGGGGTATTGGGGCGGCATCATAATCCGTGCCTTTTGTTGAAAAAACAAATGCGCTTATTTGAATATTTGCATTCGCGCGGTTTTCAATTACAGCGGAGAAGCTGCTGCCAGACTGGGTAAAGTCAATTATTGCTATTGGAGAGGCGGAAGCCCAGTATTTTTGTGAAGCAGAGGTTTGCGATGAATATGCAAAGCCCGGGAAAAAATCCGTGACAGAGATAACTATAAGGGAAACAATAAGCACAAGGGAGAGAAGTATCACATATTCTGTTGCAGCCTGAGCTTTGGGGGAGAAAAGAAAAAAAGATTGCAAAGATGCCATCTTAAAATCACTGTGATACGCAGTTGCCTACAAGGGGCTTGGCGCCAATCTGGGTTTTTGTGACTCCACTGTTTGACTGGTAAGTTATTTTCAAATCATACTCGAAATAATCATATGCGTCGGAATCGCACCAGTGGGTTGAGGTAAGGTTGAAATCCTGCACCGTTTTCTGGGAGCCCCCTTTTAGAGAGAGCGCCGTATTGTTGTATGTTTCGGTGCCGAGGGCAGAGGTGAGAGTAAAATTCATTATGCGCAGGTTTTCGGCTTCCATATTCCTGAAAGTAATGTAAAAAGTGTCATTGATTTGCGCGTAATCAGGGACTGTGAAGGGGCGCACAGAGCCTGTCCAATACTGCTTGCTCTCTGACTCCATTGCTCCGCCCCCAAGCCCTGCAAAGCCGCCAAGGAGGGCTATGGCGACAATGCCGACTATGAGGACAACTGCAAGCAGAATCAGATATTCTGCAGCACCCTGTCCCTTCTTAGCGCGCATCAATCACACCTTAATTGCACTTTCCTACAAGCGTCTTCTCACCATACTGCTTCTGCCCTGTTATAGAGTTGTCTGCAGTGTTGTAGGTGAAGTTGACATATAGCTCATAGGTGTTGCCCGAGGTGCATGCTGTCCCTGAGAGGTTGAGCACAAATTTGTGCTTCTCCCCTGCCGAGAAATACGATGCATTTAGCAGGTTTCCAGAATATCCGGAGCCGCCAATTGAAATATTTGTAAGCTGCCTCTGGTCTGCTTCAGTGTTTTGCACCACCATGGTGATGTTGTTATCTGATGCCAAAGAGTGCTCAAGAATTGCAAACGGCCTTGCAGTTCCTCTCCAGTATGCGTCGGATTGCGCAATCTTTGCGTCTCCGGCAAGCCCGGGGAAGAAACCCAAGAGTGCTATTGCAACCATTGCCACTATCAATACTACCGCCAAAAGAACAAGATATTCTGTTGCCCCTTGGCCTTTTTTGATGCCAAAATTTTTCATATTATATTCCCTCCATTAAAGCTAATTATGCCCCTATTGTGCATCTTGTCACAAGCGGCTTCTCGCCGATCTGCCTCTGCCCGGTTATTGTGCCGGCTGCATTGTCATATGTGAAGTTTACGGAAAATTCCACTATGCTTCCCACGGTGCAGTTTGCAACATTGTTTGCGATTGCCCCGTCGGATGAGAAGTTTATCATGAATTGGCGCGCCTCCCCGGGAGAGAGATATATTGAGGTAAGGTTTGTTCCCTGAATCCCGCTGCCCATAAAGGTTATGTTTCTCAGGCGTATCTGTTCGGCGCCGTTGTTTTGCACTGTGATATACATGTTGCCCGCCCAGTTTGCATCAGTCGCTATGGCATGCTCAGTTATTGCAAAAGGCCTTGCGCTTCCTCTCCAGTAAGCATCAGACTGCCCCATCCTCGCGTCTCCGGCAAGCCCTGGGAAGAAACCCAATAATGCGATGGTTACCATTGCCACAACAAGAACGACGGCTAAAAGAACAAGATACTCTGTGGCTCCTTGGCCTTTTTTGAAACTTAAGCAAACCATTGTTGTTACCCCCGCGAAATCAAACTTTATACTTACGAGAGAATAGAGGGGTATAATATTTAAAGCTTTCTTTAAAAACCGGGCAAGAACCTGAAAAAAGCTTTTTCCTAAAAAAAGCTTATAGAACTTGGGGCGGGAGGCACAATATGCAAAATATTTGCAATGGGGCGCAAAACCGGCGGCGAGGCAAGGAATTTAAATAGAGAAGGCATTACAAAGAGGAGGAGGTGCCATTAATATGGGCAAAAAAGTTGGAAGCGAAAAAATAAAAAGAGAAAACGGATACCTATACTATATCGGCAAGGACGGATATGTATGGGCTGCTCCGATGAAGCACAATAAGGGCGGAAAGAAAAAGAAAATTGGAAGCGAGAAAACAGACAAAAAAAGCGGATGCATGTATTATCTCGGAAAAGACGGATATGTGTATGAGGCAAAGCTGAAGAACGCTTAAAATTTTTGAAAAGCTTTTTTATAGGGGGGTGAAAAAGCCCCTAATTTTTTATTTAATTGATTTTTACAAACCCTACTTTTTTCGCGAAAGCTTGCTAATCTAAATTAATTTTTTATTTTTCTAAAGCTTAAGCTAAGAAGAAATATTTGTGTATATAAAAAACAGCTATAACTTTTTAGGCATAAACCAGATTGTGGTATTAGGGTTTAGTAATAGCAGGCTGAATCACTCGCGTGAGCTTGTGACTTACACCCCTATCCTATCAAACGGGTCTGCTACCCGCCCCTTTACTGACTCGTTTTGAGATTTGCTTCGACCTTAGATGCTTTCAGGTCTTATCAAATAGTGCGTGGCTGCCCAGCGATGCTTGACACAACTGGTATACTAGAGGCACCGTATCCGCGTTCCTCTCGTACTCATGGATACTTACTCTCAGTCAGACGACACTCCCAAGAGATACTACCGTACTGTCTCGCGACGTACTGAACCCAGCTCATGTAGGTCTTTAATGGATGAACAACCCAACCTTTGGAGGCTCCTGCACCTCCGGGATGACCTAAGCCGACAGCGATGTACCAAACCGCGGGGTCGATGGGTATTTGAGTGAACAAAACCCATAAACGTCGAAAAACAATCCTCGTATCCCCATAAACATTTCAGCTATCCATCGACAGCTAGTGAAATGTTGGAAAATGTTTTGGAAACTTAACTTGGCTAAAGCTTACTGCCAAAAATAAGCGAAGCTATCGCCTATTCATCTCACGCCTCGCGAGAGGTCGTGCTTGCAATAATTTTAGCCGTGAACATTTTTTCCGAAGAATACGAAGACATAAACATTTTTCGACACGTTAAAAAAGAGGATTTTATCCATCTCTCGCCCGCGACGAGCCTGTTACCCCCAGGGTAGCTTGTCTGACAGCTTGGGGCCTCATCAAAAGGCCACCAAGGTTCGTTAAGCCCGAATTTCTTCTCTGCATTCCACGCTTGTAGGAATACAGTCAGCCCAGCATTTGTCTTTAACCCTTAACGGTGCATTTCTGACGCACCTAAGCTGAGCATTGGGCACCCTTGTTTTCTTATCGAGGGTGTACCGCCCCAGCCAAACTATCCACCTGACGCTGTCCCTTACGGTAAGCAATACAAGGCCACTAAAATGGTGTTACAACGGCGCCTATCCCGCCCCCGAAAGGACGGACATAACGGCTCCCATTTACGCTGCGTTAGCAACCCTATATTACAACATCAGACTATAGTAAAGCTCCATGGGGTCTTCGTTTCCCCTTGGAAGTCCACTGCATACTCACAGTGTAGTAGGTTCACCAGGTCCCTGCAAGGGACAGTGGGAGACTCGTTACGCCATTCATGCAAGCCACCAATTAAGCGGCGAGGTATTACGCTACCTCAAGCAACACAAAAATTCCGAAGAAAAATTGTGCTGGACTATATCATCTCTGGCTTTCACCAGTAGTTTGGCGTATAGTCTCTGAGGATCCAGTTAAAGACAAGTCTTTCATCACTTCTGAAAGAATATATCTTCTTTGCTTTCCGTTCTGGTTCATTTCAAAGGCGATTTTTACCATCTCCTTGAAAGAATCAATATTTGAATGCTTCTTCTGCTCTAAATCACGCACAATTTTTGAAAAAATTTCAAAGTCGCGCGCTTTTACAAGCAGTTTGTAGCGCTCAAAAAACGGAATTATTTTTTCATGCAATTGCCGCCGGTTATCAACATAGAATTGCAATACGTCTGGCTGCCCGGGCTTTGGAATCACTCTTCCGCACCCGAGAAACCTTTTGCATAGCTCTAATATGTGCCGATGGGACTTGTGCTGCGTTACATGAAAAACAGGGTCCAACACCCAACCGAATCGGGTATCTTTCTGTTTTTTCAGTGCAACGTTGAAGCACCCTTCCGCGTCTGCAAAACCGACGATATAATATGCAAGCTCTTTTCTTTTCTTTGGAAGGTTGCTCACCTTTACCAAGTCATTGTATTCTTGCAACATATAAATCACCGTTTCCTGCTGATTGTCCGCATCTGCGCATCCCATTTTCCCATGCTCTGGAAGGATGGCATTGGAGTTTCCAGCATATAGCCAAATTTTATGCCCCCTGTATAAGTTGAGGGTCAGAGTTACCCCCGCTCTTTGCCGGCGCTTAGGCCCGTTGAACCAGGCTTTCACGTACCGGTAGTGAGCAGGCGTCACCCATAATACTAAGCGTTTCCGCTTTGCTATGAGTTGTGTTTTTGGTAAACAGTCGGTCTCCCCTAGTTACTGAGGCCTGCGAATGCTTTAACATATGCAGGCATCGCTTATTCCGAAGGTAAGCGACTAATTGGCCGAGTTCCCTTTGCAGGGTTATCCTGACACGCCTTGGCTTTTTCTGCCAGCAGCACCTGTAATAGTTCTAGGTACGATTAGCCAAAATCGAAACCGCGCTCTTTTCATGGAACCCAGGAATCAGCCATCTTGAACATTCCTAAGATTATACCACTTCTCCTGACGATCAGTCTCCATGGCATTGCCTTAGTTAAGCAGAGTCTCCTCTGCATGGCCTATCCCAAGCCGTCGAGAGCGGAATTTGCGTTGCCGCGTCTATTTGGCTAGGACGGGAATTTTAACCCGTTTCCCTTTTGCGCAGTCGGAATTACCGGTGCGCTTAGGATCGCCTTACTCTGGGCTGATAAACATGGCCCAGAAACCCGCGTGCTATGCGGCGCCTAGGATTTTCACCTAGGTATGCTGCTACTAATACCAAGATATTCATAGCTGGCCGGTCCACAGGAGGTTACCACCCTGCTTCAGCCCTGCCAGCTCGCCCCCCTAACAGTTTCATCCCCTAAGGGATGAACTCTAAGGTATCGGTAATAGGCTTAGTCCCGATTATCTTCGAAATCTAGGATCTAGACCGGTCCGCTATTACGCGTTGTTTAAAGGATGGCTGCTTCTAAGCCTACCTTCCGGCTGTTTAAGACCATAAACTTCTTGTGGATTCACACTTAGCCTAAATTTAGGGACCTTAACCTTAGTTACGGCCTTTCCCGTATCGACCCGTCGGCTTACCCGCCGGAATCCGACTCCCGCAGTCTGCGGCGGCTATGGATTCGAGGTTTAACAATTCGGTGAACCCTTTCGAGTCCGCTCCAAATGATTAGTGCCCTACCCCATAGCCCGCCTCGTGCGAGGCTATACTAAGATATACTTCGAGGGGAACCCGCTATTGCTGAGTTCGACTGGACTATCACCCCTAAACGTGGGTCACATGAGCAGAATATACTAGCAACATTTGCGGTCCTCCATCCGCCGTCAGGCGGACTTCGACCTGCCCACGCTTAGATCACATCAGCTTCGGGTCTGTAAAGAGTGACTAATCGCCTTTTCAGACGACGGGTAAAAACCCACTTGCTTTCGCTTCGGCTTTCGCCTCGCCACGCTAAACAACTCCTTGGCTCTTGCTTCGAGAAGAACGGTATGACATCGGTATTTCTCCCTCGATCATGCCCCTGCGGACAGTCACTTCGGGAGACGTCGTTCCTTTCATGCCATACCAAACTGTAGCCACTTAGTTTCAGGTCTTTTCACTCCCCTTCCGGGGATCTTTTCAACTTTCACTCACGTTACTCATACGCTATCGGTCTTTAGTTATATTTAGCGTTGGAAGTTGATACTCCCGTATTCATGCCCCATATTCGAAGGACACTACTCTTTTGGCATCACACCATGACGATTTGCACACGAGGCTTTCACTCTCTATGGCGCAACTTTCCAGTTGCTTGTGCTCCCTACATGGTTAATCCGCCCCACATCTCCTCCAAGTTGCCTTGGTAGGATTCAGAACGCGCTTTTTGGCTTTCAGTCACCCTTACTAACCAAATCCCAATTGGTTTCTCTTCCTGCCGATACTAGAATGTTTTAATCTTCGGCGTATTAGCCCATTACAGGGCTCTGTGCTACCGTAGGATCAAGGGGTGCCTGCACCTCCCCTACGAATTTCGCTGCTTGCCGCGGCACTATGCTCTACTAAAGCCGAGTCATCCACTAAGTGGCGTTAACAACATACCACAATCTGTAAGTTTCCTTGTCTTTTTCATTTTAGAAAAAGACAGTTATAGCTGTCTTCAATACACATTACCTTGCGCACAGATGCAAACGGGCCGGGGAAACGAAGTTCGTTGGCCCTCTCTGAGCGCTCAGATGAGAATAAATAAATATTCTCCGGCGCTCTCCCCAAGCGGGAAGAAGCGCACCCTAAAAACCCCTGCATCATTTCCATCCGCCAAAAAGGCGGTGGATATTACTAAGGGTTATTCTTTTCATCGCACATGAACCAGGTTCTGTGCTGATGTCAGGCATCGCTTAGCCTGAAAGGGTAGCAATTAATATGGCTACTTGGCTTTATAAAGCTATCGAAGAAAAATGGGAGATGGTGGGAAAATTTGCTTAAAATATTTCTGCCCCAAACTTTTCGCTTTTGTAAACCTTGTTTTGCGCAGAAACAAAAAGAATTTGCACTGGGAGCTTTTTTGAGAGGGATATTCCTTCCTCAAAACCGGCGCAAAAAATCGCAGTAGCATACGCGTCGGCTTCAATTCCTGTTTTTGCAAGGCAAAAAATGCATTTTGCATTATTTTGCGGAATGCCTGTTTTTGCGTTAAGCAAATGATGCGCGCTACCCCATTTTCTTCTGTTTGGAGCCGAGGCCGCCAATGCTTCCCCGTTGAGCGAAATTTTCCCTAATGCGCGCGAATCATCATCCGGGTGCTCAAGCAATATTTGCCACTCTTTTTCATCAGGGGCGGATTTTGCCATGATATCCCCGCCGGCATTTATATAATAGTGGAAGATGTTATTTTTCTCAAGCAATGAAGCAACCTCATCAAGCGCAAACCCCTTGCCAAAACCGCCAAAGTCAATTTGCTTATTTAAAAGAACCTTGGAATTTTTCTCATCTATGCAAATATTTCCCTGCAAAAAAGATGCGGCTCTGTGAAGGGGGCTCTCTGTTTTTTTATTTTTCTTAAAAGAATAATTTTTATCATAGCCAAGCGAGTCAAGGGCGGTTTTTAAGGCGATGTCAAAATGCCCTTCAGTAGTAGAATTTAATTCTGCCGCCTTTTTTAGCAAAAAAATAAACTCAGAAGAGGCGGTTTGCCATTTACCCAAATTATTGTTAAGGGATGAGAGCTGCGAATTTTCAATAAAGCGCGAATAATTATTTTCTATTTCCCGCAGGCGGGAGAAGCATTTTGGAAAAAAATACGAGAATTTGCCGGGGAGCTTTATTTCTATTTGCGTCCCCAGCAAATTTTTTTTCTGAGATTCTATTTCCATATTTTTGCCTAATAGGTGTCTATGACTTCCTGCACATAACCCTTGAAGGCGGCGGTTGTGAGCGAGCTTCCTGCAACATTTTTTGGGATGTCAAGCTCGTCTATTTTCTTCCCCACCGCGAGGGATGGCAGCTGCTCATTTACCGCGCTTATCAATTTTGCAGAATATGGATGCATAACCCCGACACCCTTGATAGATGCGGATGTGATGAGGTCATCCTTTACTTCAAGCATTACCTCCATTGTTTCGGTTCCGTTGTGGTAATCATAGCTTACATTTTTCATATATGTGCCGTCTGCAACCGCCAGCTGAATTTCCTCCTGCATCTTGTCATACGAGCTTTTGTTGCCTGCCGCACTTATGTCCATATTTTTTTCAATTTCGCCCTGCGCGGGCATAACCTGCCGGGCAGATGCCCCGTTATCCTGGGAAAGGCACCCTGCAAGAAACACCGAGAGAAGCACAAACACCGTGAAAATTGCGCCTGCCACCGATGAAAATTTGATATTGTTTTTCTGTTCCACACATACACCCCTAGATTTTTGAAAAGCCATATAGGGATAGGAATTTTGGCGGTTTATAAAGAAATACCCAATTTCAGATAGCTTTATATAGTGTTGTTGTATATATAAATATATGGGAATAAAACAAATCAACTTCAGGGGAAGCCATACACGCGCGGGAGGAGTTGTGAAAAATCTTGCATTTGCTCTTCTAACCTCAACTATAATGTCTTTGCCTGTTTTTGCGCAGGATTATTCATCTCTTGCAAGCAAGCTTGTTGCTGGGGAGAATGTGAGCATTACAGTAAAAGCGCAAAAGGTGCGGGAAAATATTTATCAGCAATTGCAAAAATTGCAAACAGAGGTTGATTTGCTGCAAAGCGGCTCTCTGGTAGTTGTGAAACACGCAAGAACTTCTGAAGAGGGGCTTAATTATGTTTTTGAAATACAGAAAATAAAAGGCGCTGCAAAGAGAATGCCTGCCTCTGGGAAGCCGGAGGAAAAAGTGAAAAATGCTGAAGATGGCGGGGAAGCAAAAAATTCTTCTGATAAAAATACTTTGAAAAGTGGGAAGAGGATAAAAAGAGTTCCTCCGGAGGAGGGGCAATTTCCTCAAAAGGGGCCCTCTTGGCAAAAACGGGATGTTGACACCACCGAGGCGATAAAGGGATTGCCTGTTGAGGAGAAAACAGACGGCGGGAAAAAAGAAATTAATGCACAAGAGCCGCTTATTGAAAAAGACATCTCTTTTGCGGTGGAACAAATTTTGGATACCGCCAAAAGAGAAAATGCGCCTGTGAAAAAGAAAAACGGAAACAGGAAAAGCAAGGTAAAAAACGGCAATGCGAAAGCAAATTTGATTGCGTATGCAGACAAGCTCTCCGAAGATGGGAGATTTGAGGATGCGTTAGGCATTTATGAAAAGAGCCTGGGAAATGCAAGGCATGAATCCGAGGTTCAGCTAAAAATTGCGAAAAACCTTATCCTGCGCGCAAAAGAAATTGTTGGAAACAACAGGTTTGCCAGCGAGGATGAGGAGAAAAAAACAAACATAACCGCGTATGTGTATTATGATGACGCCATAAAAATTCTCAAAAAGCTTGAGAAAAGCGGCGGAATTGAAAATGGCGGGAAAAAAGAGATTTTACAGCTCTTAAATTATGCTTACAGGGGAAGGGCGGTATGCGGCTCTTATTCCCCGCTAAGGGACAACACGGACATGAAAAGCGACTTGGATTCCTCGCAAAATTATATCCAGGGCAAATGGATTCCAAGAAACGGATTTAAGCATTAGTTAACAAAAGAGATAAGTGAGAAAATGGCGCCAACAAAAATAATGAAAGCGATAAATTCATGCATAAACACCAAAGGCACTCTTGGCAACAGGGAATGGAAGCGGCTTGCAAAAGAGAAATACCTTCCCCTGTTTGAATCATACTGCACGGATATGAAAACAAAAAAGGCGGTTGAGGGGGCATTTGGAATTCACTGCGACGCATTCACCAAAAAGAAGCCGGAGCTTTTGCAGAAGGCAAAGGGGAAATATGTTATTGCGGGGGAGAGGTATTACAGCAAAAGAGCCGAACTTGGCAGGCAGGTGCATAACTGCGACAAAGTGATTTTGGAGAGCATCGGCGCGCAAAAATATGACATTGAAATTAGGATGCAGTTTCTTTTTGGAATTATAAAAGACATTGACGGAAAAAAAGACGCGGTTAAAGATTACATGGTTGCCGGAATGCGCCTGCCTGTGCTTGGGCTGAAATTTGAAGGGCTTTGCAAGGAGATTTCAGATGCCAAGGTGCAGAAAAGACCGGGGCATCTGAGAAAAGCGATAGAAAATAAGCTCGGAAGGCTGGCTGCAGAAAACCTGATAAAAAAGGCAACGGAGCAGTTTTGCGCGGCGCAGGAGCTTTTGGAAAAAATGCGCTGAATTATTTTTTACTTTTTTTCTTTTTTGTTAGCTTTTTCCTCTCTTTCTCATCCTGCTCATCAGAATGCGCCTGGCGCGGCTCATCCTCTATTATTTTTTTTATGTCGTTTGTTTTTTCAAATTCTGCGATTGAATCTATTTTTTCCCCCACTTCGCCCCCGTTTTGCTGCAAATTTTCTTCCCCGAACCCCCCGTTTTCGGGAGGCTTGCCGCCCGGCTTTGGCTTTATGAAAAAAGCATATATTGCAAGGGCTATGAGAATTAGCGCGCCTGCCGCAAAGAGAGCCAGAGAGAAATCCTCAACATTTTTCTCCTGCTTCGGCTCGTTTTCTCCCGGAGTTGTTGTGTTTTGTGCCGGAGCCGGCTGCTCTTTTAGTATAAGAAGGCGGTGCGTACCGGAGCGGATGCCATCGCACTTCACAGACCAGTTGTATTCCCCTAAAAATATGTCATTTATGTTTATTGAGCCTACTTCTCCGCTTGGAAGCATTAGGGGCCCGAGGCGCTTGTCGTTGTTTGCATAAAAATAGCATTCTGCGGTCTCTTTTCCAAAATCGTTTTCCTCATATTGGAATGAAAATGTTATGTCCCTGTTTGTTGTCTCGGTGTTGTTTTGCGGGGAAATTAAAGTTACTGTTGCAAATTTTCCTTTTGTTATCAAGGTTTCGGGAGAAATTACTTCCAATGGAAACTCGCTCAATGTTGAGTTGCATATTGCCATCCATTTGTGCGAGCCGTTTGTTAAAGAGGTGAGATTTACTTCCCTAAAAGTGAATATTCCGTCCTCATCATATATGCTTGTTGCAGATGTGAGCGCCCCGTCTATGTAAAGCCCGCATGCAAGCTGCACAGAAGTTTGGTTTGATATTAAGCTTACCATAAAATTGGCTGAATTTTCCACTCCAACGCCTGCGGTCGGGGAGACAAGCTCCAAAGATGCCGCAAATAAAAGCGAGGGAAGAATAAATATTGCAAAAATGCAGAAATTAAGTTTCATTTTTTCACCTTTTTAGCATAAAATATATTGCGCCAACAATTAATATTGCTGCGGCTGCAAGCAAAAGCCAATTGCTGCTAATGCCGTTTTCAGTAGTAGTTGCAAAAAGCCCGGATTGCCATGAAATTGTGCCTTCTAGCGGCATGTTAATACCTGTTTTGGAATTATTGGGTTCTGGTGCGATTTCTGCCGGGGCGTTCTCATCTTTGGAAGAAGTTATGTTTTTTTCAGAAGCATTTTCTTGAGAAGAATTTATATTTTTTATTTGCTCGCCTGCAGTTGAATTATTTTCGCTCTCGTTTTTTGGAGCAAGCAAATGCAGCTTGTATGTTTGTGTTGTGTAGTTTGCGCATTTTATGCTCCAATTGTATTCCCCTTCAGGGATTCTTGCTATTGTTATGGTGGTGTCATCCCCTGAGCGCACTGATTTCTCCCCCAGAGTAAGATTGTTAAGAAGCACTGAGCACAGCTGCCAGTCATTCTCATCCTCTCCGTTGTAAGTAAACATAAATACCGCATAGTTTGAGGCGGCTGAGAAATTTTGAGGCGGAAAATCCACTGTTATTTTTGGCATTGCGGGCCCCGGCACCTCTTGCGCAAAAGAGGCAGAGAGCAAAAGCAGCATGGAAAAGGCTGATAGCAGGTAAATTAATTTGTTTTCCATAAAAACCACTTAAGCATATTGGAAGAAAGCCAATAAAAAGAGGGCAGTTTTTGGTTGGAGGGGGGGAAATTACGGGGAAAAGGGGCAATAGCTTTATATACCTGTGGCGCGCTATTTATTGCTACGCGCTTGTGCGCTTTTGCACAACGTGTGAAATTTTTATTTGGGCGGCAGAATATTCGCCGCAAAATTAAAATTTTTTATGGGTGCAGGGCAACTGCCCGGCACGACGTACGCTCTTCTGAGGGCTTGCTGCCCTCGAAGATGCTTATCCCGCCTTTTTGGCAGGAGAGGCATATGAGGAACCAAACGAAAGTGTAGAGAGTGGTGTAAGAACCGCTAAAATCTTTCTAAGTTTAGAAGTACTTTTACAATACTTGACTCCAGTTGATCCTGCTGGAGGGTACTGCTATCGGAGTACGATTAAGCCATGCAAGTCTGCTGGTGGACTTCCACCGGCGGCGAACGGCTGAGTAACACGTAGTCAATCTGCCCTAAGGACGGGAATACCCTCGGGAAACTGAGGATAACTCCCGATAACCCATTTATGCTGGAATGCTTAATGAGTTAAATCTTTGGCGAATTGGAGCCAATGGGCCTTAGGATGAGACTGCGTCTGATTAGGTTGTTGGTGAGGTAACGGCTCACCAAGCCGATAATCAGTAGGGGCAATGGGAGTTGGAGCCCCCAGAAGGGCACTGAGACAAGGGCCCTAGTCCTACGGGATGCAGCAGGCGCGGAACCTTTGCAATGCGCGAAAGCGTGACAGGGGAACTCCGAGTGGTGAGGGCAAATTGTCCTCATCTTTTAGCCAATTTAAAAAGTTGGCAGAATAAGATCTGGGTAAGACCAGTGCCAGCCGCCATGCGCGTGATTTTCGCACGCACGGCACGGTACGCGGTAATACTGGCAGAGCGAGTGGTACCCACGAATATTGGGTCTAAAGAGTCCGTAGCGGGTCGGTTAAGTCCACTGTGAAATCTGGCAGCTTAACTGTCAGGAGTGCAGTGGATACTGGTCGGCTTGGGAGCGGGGGAGGTCAGGAGTACTTGTGGGGTAGTGGTAAAATACTGTAATCCTACAAGGACTACCAGTGGCGAAGGCGCCTGACCAAAACGCGTCCGACCGTGAGGGACGAAGGCTAGGAGAACGAATCGGATTAGATACCCGAGTAGCCCTAGCAGTAAATTATGCAGACTGTGGTGTTGCGCCGACTTCGTGTCGGCGCAGTGCTGTAGCGTAGGTGTTAAGTCTGCCACCTGGGGAGTACGGCCGCAAGGTTGAAACTTAAAGGAATTGGCGGGGGAGCACCACAAGGCGTGGATGCTGCGGTTCAATTGGATACAACGCCGGGAACCTTACCTGGGGAGACGGCAGGATGACGGTCAGACTGAAGATCTTACCCGACGAGCCGAGAGGTGCTGCATGGCCATCGTCAGCTCGTGGTGCGAACTGTCAGGTTAAGTCCTGTAACGAGCGAGACCCTCGTGTACTGTTGCTAACTCTGCCTCCGGGCGGGGTGCACACTGTATGGACTGCCCGTGTTAAATGGGAGGAAGGAGGGGGCGACGGTAGGTCAGTATGGCCTGAATCTCTCAGGGCTACACGTGGCATACAATGCTTATGACAATGGGCTGCTACCCCGAGAGGGGATGCTAATCTCTCAAACATAAGCTCAGTTCAGATTGAGGGCTGAAACTCGCCCTCATGAAGCTGGAATGCCTAGTAATCGCGTGTCAACATCGCGCGGTGAATACGTCCCCGCTCCTTGCACACACCGCCCGTCAAGTCACCCAAACGGGGTTTTGGTGAGGCAGCCTCTTATTGGGGCTTTCGAACCAGGATTTCGTGAGGGGGGCTAAGTCGTAACAAGGTATCCGTAGGGGAACCTGCGGATAGATCACCTCCAAAACAAGAATATCGCTTATTGCGGTGGAATGTTTTGTTAAGAAAAACACATTTTCTAGCAGGAAATGTGATGAAGTCTTGTACTTAGGGTACATATGCAAGGAAGGAATTACTTTTCTTCACTTTCGGGTTTAACCTCATAGCGTTGAAACTTTTTTCAAAAGAAGTTTCATCAAAAAACTTCTTAGCGCAAGCGCCGGGAAAAGAAGATGGCTTAAAAATTAGTTTTCTTTTTCCAGCATCTTTAATTTCTTCTTCGCGCCAAAGGCAAAGCCGCCCGCCTTGCCATTTGATTTTATCACCCTGTGGCAGGGGCATTCCGGCATGCCGGGGGATTTGTGAAGCGCGTTTCCCACGGCGCGAGAAGCTTTGGGATTTCCTATTGCCTGCGCTATGCAATAATAGGTTGCGACACAGCCGGAAGGGATTAGCGCCGCCGCACCCCACACGTTTTTCTCAAATTCGGTTGCCATAAAAAAATAATAAGAGGAAAAAATAAAAGAGTTATTTTGAGAGGTCCTCCTGCATGGATTGCAAATCCTCCTCATGCTCAATTTCATCCTCAAGGATTGAAACCGCCATCTTGTAGGTGATGTCATCCTTGCCGCGCACCATGTCAACTATTTTTTTGTAAACATCGATGGCGCATCTCTCGCCCTTTATGTTTTGCTCCAAAAGCGCGAGGGAATCCGGGTTTTCCGGCGCGTCATAGCCGCAGGATGAGAGTTTTAGAAGCTCCTCAAATTTTACCACAGGCGTGCCGCCCAAAGTAATAATTCTCTCTGAGAGCATGTTTGCATGCTTTAGCTCATCATTTGCGTGCTCTTCAAGCTCTGCTTTTATTGCGGGAGACATTTTGCCGCGTATCACTTTAGCACCTGCCCAATATTGGTAATATGCAAGCCACTCGTCGCACAACGCCTTGTTAAGCTCGGCTATGAGCTCTTTTGCGCCAACGCCTATTATTTCGGCTGCTTTTTTTCCCATAAAACCACCAGCATAAAAATAAGGGGAAGAAAAACTAAAAAGATGCGCCTTTTTTCAAAAAATTATTCTGCGGGAAGCATTCTTTTTGAGTAAAAGTATGCGGTTGCGCCGGTTACTATGTGGGCAACAGCGATTCCTGCATAAAGCCCCTCAAGCCCGAAAAGGGTTGAGCCAAGCCATGCAAGCGGCACCGCCAATATTGCAAGGCGCAAAAGCAAAATTGCAGAGGCTTCCAGAGGGCGGCGCATTGCGTTTAAGGATTGGCTTACAAAGGCGCCCATGGCAGAGATGCCATAGCATATTGGCACTATTGTAAGGTATGCGGCAGACGAGAAAATAATAAGGGGGTCGGAGCTGAAAAGGGAGGAGATGGGGTATGCGAAAAGAAAAAGGATTGCAAACATTGCCGCACCCCACACCATGCCGAATTTGAAGGAAAAGGAGAGCCCTTTTTTTATGCGCTCTATTTTTTTTGCGCCAAAATTCTGCCCCACAAAGGGGGCGATGGAAGTAGACATTCCGATTACCCCTATTATTGCAAGAGATTCAATTCTTCCGGCAACCCCAAATCCGGCAACCGCCTCATCCCCATATGTTGCAACCATTGCAGTAAGTATCCCCATGGAAAGTGGAAAGAGAAGGTTTGTTGCAGATGCCGGCAAGCCTACCTGCAAAATTTTTCCCCATGAAGAGATAAGCTCATCAAATTTTGGAATTGCAATCTCAAGCAAATCATATCGATATTTTAGCACATACAAGGATGCGAAAAATGTAAGAGCCCATGAAATAATTGTTGCTATTGCGGCGCCTTGTAACCCCATTGCAGGAATAGGCCCATAGCCGAATATGAATGCAGGGTCAAGGATGATATTTACTATGGCGGCAAACGCCATTATGTATGCAGGGGTTTTTGTGTCTCCTGTGGCGCGAATCGCTGAATTGCCAAGCATGGGAATTACAAGGAAAAATATACCCAAATACCAAATGGACACGTATTGCTCTACCAACGCAAGCACGTTGCCGCTTGCGCCAAGGGAGGTGAATATTGGGTGCATTGTGGCAAGCCCTATTGCAGAGAGGGCGAATGTGAGGGCAAGGGCAAGTATTAGCGTGTGCGTAGTAATCCTTTGCACCTGATGATGGTTTCCTTTTCCAATTGCTATTGAGATTATTGACATTGCGCCTATTCCTATTCCGAAAACTATTGAATTTAATACAAATATCACTGGAAAAGAGTAGCCCATTGCAGCAAGCTCTTGAGCGCCTATCTGCCCCACAAAAAAGGTGTCTGCCACGTTAAATAGCATTATTGCAACCATGCCAAGCATCATCGGAACTGCCATTCGAAGCAGCCGCGAGCCTATGGGGCCTTCGGTGAGGTTAGAGGTTGAGTTTTTCATTTCAAACGCCTAAATAAAGAAGGGGCTTTTGCATATTTAAGCTAATGCCAAAATTTGAATTTGCGGCTAATGCTTAAGCTTCCTAAAATAATTTATTCAAATTTAAAGCAGTTTTCAAATGTTGGCCATTTCTTGTCTTTTTCTGATAAAGTATAATTCATTTTCGGCCAGGGGAGCTTTAGAGTTGTGTCTGAGTAAATTATTCCCCCCTCCTCCGCTGCATTATGCGGGGAAGATGCTCGGTATATTACTTTTGAATTGTCCTCAATAGATAAATATCCGTGCGCAAAGCCTGCAGGCACATATAAGGTGAACATATTTTTCTCACTTAATTCTATTGTTTCGAATTTGCCAAATGTTGGGGAGGATTTTCTCAAATCCACTATTGCATCAAATATTTTTCCCCTAAGGCAGGTGATAAGCTTTGCTTGGGCAAATTTTCCTTTTTGAAAATGCATTCCTCTTATTACTCCTTTTTTATTTGTTGAGATAAATTCTTCTGCAAAAAAGGAGGAGGCGTGCGCCGATTTTAGAAGCTCTTGTGTAAACGTTTTGTGAAACAAGCCTCGTGAATCCTCAAAAAAGTATGGCTCTATTACAAAGGCATCCTTTAGCTTTAGCTTTTTTATGCTTGGCTTTTTTTCACTCATTTTTATCATCTTCTAAAAATATATTTATTTGCTCATCCAGTGAGAGCAATTTTACAATATTTTCTATTTTTCTTATGCTTACCTTTAGGTGCATGGGTATTTTAATTGCCCTGCCCGAGGATTTTGAGGGAAAAATGCGCGAGGCATCAAGCCCTTCTTTTTTTGCGAATTTTATTGCAAGTGAATATCTTGAGAGAAGCTGCGGCCCCACTAAATTGTAAATGCCTGAAGCGTTTTTTTCTATTAAAATGCATAAGATGCGAGCAATTTCCCCCGCATATATGGGCTGGGAGAATTGGTCTGATGCTGCCAAAAATTCTTTTTTCTCTTTTAATGAGGATGCGAGGCGTGAGAAAAACGAGGAATCCCTTCCTTTTCCAAAGACGCCTTCTATGCGCAAAATAAGCGCGTCAGGGCAAAAAGTAAGAGCCAAATTTTCTGCCTCAAGCTTTGCGATGGAATAATAGTTGAGCGGGTTTGTTGGGCTTGTTTCATCATATTCTTCCCCCTCTTTTCCCTCATACACCCAATCAGTGCTAAAGTGTATGAATTTGCATTTTAATTGCTTTGCGAGCTTTGAGAGGTTTTGCGGAATTTGCACCAGATACCTGTGCGCCTCACCCTTTTTTATTTCGCACTCATCTGTTGAGAGATTCGGCTTTATCGCATTAATTATTATTTGAGGCTTTAATTTTTTTAGAAGGGATTCAGTTTGTGAAAAGTCGGAAGCGTCTATATTAAAATCCATCCCAGAGGAGGTTTTGCTTAATTTTATTACTGAGTGCCCTGCATTTTCAAGGGATTTGCAAAGGTAGGATCCCACAAGCCCGCTTGCGCCAAATACTGCTATTTTCATATAAACATACCTTCAACATCCTAAAAAAATAAATAAGCCCGCTTTTTGCAGCATTTTCATGCCAATCCGCATTTTTTGCAAAATTCCCTTTTTATGCCGCGCATGGCTTGGCTTCCTTGCCTCTTTTTGGCGTTTTGTTTTAAGCTTCTTTTGAGAGCGCATCCGCCTTATCGCATTTTTCCCAGCTGAATTCATCCCGCCCGAAATGCCCGTAGCACGCGGTTTTTTTGTATATCGGCTGCCTCAAATTCAAATCAGCTATTATTTGCCCCGGCTTTAGGCGGAAATGCTTTTTTATGAGGGAAATTAATTCGTTGTTGTCCACTTTGCCGGTGCCGTGGGTGTCTACCCATACCGAAACTGGCTCGCTCATGCCTATCACATAGCCAAGCTGGACGGTGCACCTTTTTGCCAGTTTGGCTGCAACTATGTTTTTTGCAATATAGCGCGCCATATAATTTGCAGAGCGGTCAACTTTTGTGGGGTCTTTTCCTGAGAAGCAGCCGCCTCCGTGAGGGGCCATGCCTCCGTAGGTGTCTGCTATTATCTTCCTGCCGGTCATACCTGTGTCTGAGGCAGGCCCGCCTATTACGAATTTTCCTGTGCCATTTAATATTATTTTTGTCTCTTTTGTGAAATATTTTCCCAGTATTTTTTTTATGCTTGGAAAAAGGGCAGACTCTATTGTTTTTTGGGCGATGGGCTTCCCCCCATGAGTTTCATCATGCTGCTGAGCTATTACCACAGTTGTCACTTTTTGCGGCTCGTGGGAATCAGAATATTGCACTGTTATCTGCACTTTGCCATCGGGGCGCAGGTAGGGGATTTTGCCGGTTTTTCTCTCATCAGATATTTTTTTTGCCAATTTGTTTGCAAGCGATATTGGAAGCGGCATAAGCTCAGGCGTTTCTGTGCATGCATAGCCAAACATTATTCCCTGGTCGCCTGCGCCTATTACCTCCAAATTTCCTTCTTTTACCCCCTGCGCTATGTCGGGAGACTGGGCTTTTATGCCAACAAGTATTCCGCAACCCCGATAATCAAACTGGTATTCTGGCTTGGTGTAGCCGATTTCCTTTATGGTGTTTTGCACTATCTCATGGATATTCACATAGCTGCTTGTGCTTACCTCCCCCAGCACCATCACAAGCCCCGTTGAAACGGCGGTTTCAACAGCCACGTGCGCCTTTTTGTCCTGTTTTAGAATCTCGTCAAGTATCGCGTCTGAGATAAGGTCGCATATCTTGTCTGGATGCCCCTCTGTTACAGCTTCTGAAGTGAATAGATATACCATGAATACCGATAAAATATGGAAAAGCTTATTTTTAAGCTATCATAATGGCACCTGCAAACGCAAGAAGGGCTCCAATAAGTTTTTGGGCCCACGCTTCCCTTTCCCCTAGCAAAAGCATGCCGCCAAGGGCGGTGACAACTATGTAGGTGTTAAGAAGAGGAATCGCCACAGAAGCTTCCATCTGGGAGAGAGAAATAAGAAGGGTTGTAAAAGAGGATATTGAGATAAAGCTTATGAGGGCGACCTCTTTTGAGTATTTTTTTGCTATTGCGCCCATGCGAGAAATTGAATCCTTGCCCATCATTATGGAGAAGCAGATGGCAGGCACGGCATAAGTTGGAATGGCATATACAAGCGGCGGTATTAATTGTAGGTTGAATTTATCTGCGACAGACGCTCCCCCTATAAAGAGTGAGGCTATCAGTACCAGGTGCACCCCCTCAAGCTTCCATTTTGCTTTTGTGGGGCGGTAGATGCAAAGTATTGAGCCAACCAGGATAAGAAATATCGCTGCCAATTTGCCAAAACCGAGCGGTTCTGAGAGAAATATTGCGGAAAACGCAACCGTCCATATTATTTGCGACTGCCCCAAAATTGCCCTCTCCGCGGCTTCCACTTTCTGGCTTGCCTTGAAGGTGAAAAAAACGTAGCCAGTGTAAAGAATAGACACGCCTGCCCATAGCACCCATTGAAATGGGGGGATAACCCCTAAGTCAAGGGAAGGCAAAGTTGAGCCGAATGTTGGGCCCAGGAGAACCACAAACAGAATAAGGAAAATTACTGAGAAGACATCTGTTATTGAGGCCGATGCAAGAAAGTCCCCCTCCTTTTTCATCAATACGCGCACAACAAGCGCCCATGCGCTTGTTGCAAGCACGGCGATAACAAGCCATGCCATCGGAGGGATTATTTGGAAGACTCCTTGCATTTTATGCACCATTTTAACTTAGAGTTTTTTTATAATTTTTTTTGCAACTGCTTCAGGAGTTAATCCGTTTTTCATTCGCAAAAATTCATGCTTTCCCACAGCTTTTTGAAATGCGTCGGGGAGTGCAAAGCGCTCAAATACAGGGGGACAAACTCCTGCATCTGCCAAAGTTTCTGCCACCGCGCTTCCCAAGCCGCCTATTATGCTGTGCTCCTCCAAAGTGAAGAGAGGCATTTTTTTTGCCAAAGAGAGCACGAGGGCGGAATCAAGAGGCTTTATTGTGTGCATGGATATTACTTTTCCTTTTTTGCCTTCTTTAAAGAGAATGGCTGCTGCTTGCAATGCGGTGTGCACCATGTTGCCGCAGGAAATTATCGCAAAATCCCCGCCTTTTGAATAAACTTCAAGCCCTTTGCCTATTTTTAGAGGAGGCGGGAAGGAGTGCACGTCCGGCTCCTGCGAGCGGCCTATGCGGATATATAGGGGGGTTTTCATTTTCATTGAAGCGTCCATTATTTTTGCAAGCTCGTATTTGTCGGCAGGGGCGCAAACAGCCATGTTTGGCATTGCTCTCATAAGCGCCAAATCCTCTGTGCCGTGGTGCGTTGGGCCCAGGGTGCCATAGGATAGCCCTGCGCCCGTGCCGATTATTCTCACAGGCAGGTTGTGGTAGCAGATATCTACCCTTATTTGCTCAAGGGGGCGCACGGTTGCAAAAGGGGTGATTGAGTATGCAAAAACAATTTTGCCGCTAAGCGCAAGCCCTGCAGACATGCCCATCATGTTTTGCTCCGCAATCCCGGCGTTTATGAATTTCTCCGGGAATTTTTGCATAAACGGCTCAAACACAGAGTAGCCCAAATCCCCGGTTACCACCATGAGGGAAGGATATTTTTTTGCATAGAGAAGAAGCTTCTCAACAAACGTTTTTCTCATGAGAGCTCACCTAGTGCCCCCTCAAGTTGCTTGTCGTCTGGAGGAGTGTAATGCCATGCAAGGCTGTTTTCCATAAAGGAAATTCCTTTGCCCTTTGTTGTGTGAGCTATTAAGACCGATGGCTTGCCTTCCTCAAAGGGAAGCTTTTGCAGGGCGGCGCAAATATGAGGTATGCTATGCCCATCAACCTCTTTTGCCGCCCATTTCGCGGCGCGAAATTTCTCTGCCAAAGGCTCTATGTCAAGCACTTCGGCGGTGTTGCCAAGGGACTGTATCTTGTTAAAGTCGATTATTGCGATTAAATTTGAGGCGCGCGCGTGGCCTGCGAAAAGTATGGCCTCCCACACGGAGCCCTCGTCGCATTCTCCGTCGCCCATAAGCACAAATACATTTCTTTTTTTGTTTGCAAGAGCCATGCCAAGCCCTATCGGCAAGCCGTGCCCGAGGGAACCTGCGGTTGCCTCTATGCCTTTCATTGAACCGGATGTAACATGCCCCCAAAGCTTTCCCCCATCAGTTGAGAATTCTTGCAGTATTTTCTCGTTTTCATACCCCCTCTGCACAAGAGTTGCATAAAGCGCGCTGCAACCGTGCCCTTTTGAGAAAATGAGAATATCGCGCCCCTGCATTGATGGGTTTTTTGGGTCTATTCTCATTATTTTGAAATAAAGGGAGACAAGGAGTTCTACTGTGGAGAGGGCGGAAGCTATGTGCGCGGATTTTGAGGCGTGTATCATTTTGAGGATTTTTCGCCTTATTTCCTTTGCATGTGAGGAGAGGGGATTAACCGAAGTGCGGTCCATGTAAAAGGTTGGCGATTTGAGCTTAATAAGATTAGCCCTGCCCACTAAATAGTTTTTATAATATGGCATGCAAATGATATACGGGAGATAGGTGGCTTTTTGCGGCGCGCGAAAATAGCGGGAAAAAGGCCAAAAATGCATTTTAGATATTATTTGGAAAGGATGGGAATGGAAACCGATTTTGAAAAAAATGTTGCGCGGATTATTCACAGCCTGAAGCACTGTATAGCAGAGCCGGGCGTAAGCGGGGAAATACCCATGCTGCTTGGGGGAGGGCAGGCGGCGAAATTGCGCATAGTCACAATCAAGGACTTGGAAAATGCCGGGCTGATAAGAAAATTCGCGCAATGGAGAAAGAAGCATGAGGAATGGTTTCCCGCGAAATTCAACGTCACTTTGGAGGGCACCAAAAGGTGGCTTGACAAGGGCGTACTGGAAAACAGGGAGAGGATGCTTTTTTGCATTGAGGATATGGAGGGAAACGCGCTAGGGCATATGGGATTTTACCGCTTTGACTTTGAGAGGGAAGTGTGTGAGGTTGACAACATTGTGAGAGGGGAGGGGGGGGAGCCGGGACTTATGACCGCGGCGCTAAAGGCGATGATGGGATGGGGGATTGAAAATTTGCATGTAAAGGGCTACAGGCTGCAGACGCATGCGGATAACGCGAAAGCAATTTCATTGTATGAGAGGTGCGGTTTTGTGCCTGTGAGAGAAAACCCTATTGTGAGAAAGAAAATAGGCGAGAGGGTGGAATGGGTGCCTGCAGGGGAAGGGGAAACGGCTGAAAAATTTATGCTTGAGATGAGATGGGCGCCTAAAAAGCCTTGAGAAATGAATATATGAACAGCATTGAAAATTGACAGGGATTTGTATGAATGAGAAAAGCCATTTGATAAATATTAATTCGCAAAAAGAGAGCGGCTCAGACATTAGGGACATGTCCATAGAGTGCGACAATATTGGAGGGATAAATTTGTCGCAGGGAGTGTGCGATATGGGCGCCCCGAAAGAGGTTGTGGAGGGGGCGGTAAAAGCGATTGAAGGGGGGCTGAATTATTACACTCGCTTTGACGGAATTGATGAGTTGCGCACCGCAATTGCAAAAAAGCTTTCAAAATACAACGGCATAGAGGCGGACGCGAAAAAAAATATTATTGTGTCTGCAGGAACCACGGGCGCGCTTTTTTGCGCCTGCCTCGCGCTTTTGAAGCCTGGGGATGAGGTGATTATTTTTGAGCCGTATTACAGCTACCATGTGGACACCATATTGGCGGTTGGGGCAAAGCCGGTTTTTGTGAAAACATATCCTCCGGACTGGAAGTTTGATGCAGGGGAGCTTGGGGCGGCTGTTGGAGAAAACACCCGCGCCATAATAATAAACACGCCATCAAACCCCACAGGAAAGGTTTTCTCAAAAGAGGAATTGCTGCAAATAGCAAAAGTGTGCGAAAAAAATGATTTGATTGTTTTTACAGATGAGATATATGAGTATTTTGTGTATGATGGGAAAAAGCATTTGAGCCCGGCTTGCCTGCCTGAGCTTTCAGAGCGCACGGTAAGCATATTCGGATATTCAAAGACGTTTAGCATCACGGGCTGGCGCGTAGGATATGCGGTGTGCAATGAGAAGTGGGCGGCTAAAATAGGAAAGCTGAACGATTTGCTTTACGTTTGCTCGCCCTCGCCTTTGCAGGCGGGTGTGGCTGCAGGAATTGAGAAATTGCCTGATAGCTATTATGAGAAAATAAGAAAAGAGCATGAGGAAAAGAGAGATATGCTCGCCTCTGCGCTAAAAAAGGCAGGGCTTGAGCCTTATGTGCCGCAGGGGGCATATTACATGCTTGCAGACGCAAGCAAAGTAAAGGGAGAGAAAGGAAGGGAGAAGGCGATGAATTTTTTGAAAGAGACAGGAATCGCCACAGTGCCGGGAAGGGCGTTTTACTTTGATGGCGGGGCAAATATTTTGCGATTCTGCTTTGCAAAAGACAAAAAAGTGATAGAGGAGGCATGCAAAAGGATATTGAAATTCGGGGGTAATGCTGATGGGGAAATTTAGCAAGAAAAAAATAAGCTTCGCGGGGCCAATGATAGGCAAAAAAGAGGAGGAATACGTGCTTGACGCCCTAAGAAACGGATGGTATGCCACTTTTGAGAAGCACACCAAAATGCTTGAGGCAAAAGTGTGCGAATATTTGGGAAGAAAATACGCCCTTGGGACGCATTGTTGCACCCTGGCACTTCATCTTGCGTGCGCCTCTGCTGGGCTGAAAAAAGGGGATGAGGTTATTTGCACGGATTTTAGCTGGGTTGCCACTGCATATTCTATTGTGTATACCGGCGCCACCCCGGTATTTGTTGACATTGACCCAGATACATGGTGCATTTCCCCTCAAGCCATAGAGGCGGCAATAACAGAGAAAACAAAGGCGATAATGCTTGTGCACTCATTCGGGCATCCGGCGCAGATGGACAAGATAATGGAGATTGCCAAGAAGCATAATTTGAAAGTCATTGAGGATGCGGCGCCCTCTCTCGGCTCAAAGTTTGACGGAAAGAAAACGGGCACCTTCGGGGATTCTGCCTGCTTCAGCTTTCAGGGGGCGAAAATAGCCGTGTCCGGCGAGGGAGGGATATTTGTTACTGATGACAAGGAGATGTATGAGCGGGCGGTGCTTCTTGCGAATATGGGAAGGACAAATTCAAAAAAGAATTTCTGGTCTGATTTTGTTGGCTACCAATACACGATAGGCAATTTACCTGCCTCGCTTGCATTGGCGCAGGTTGAGAGAATTGACGAGCTTGTGGCAAACAAGAGGAAAATATTTGGCTGGTATTATGAGAGGCTGAAAAATGTTGAGGGGATAAAGCTGATAAAAGAGAAGGAGAAATGCTTTAGCAATTACACATACCCTTCCGCCCTTCTTGAGGAAGTTGATGAGAAAAAGAGGAATTTCATAGTGGGGGAGTTTGCAAAAAGAAACATCCACTCGCGTGCCGCGTTTCCTCGCATGAGCACTTTTCCCGCGCTGGAGGCACGCTATGAGAATCCGGAGTGCAAAAAGGTTGAGGAGCAAGGAATTTCTTTGCCTGCGGCACACAACCTTGTTGAGGAGGACGTGGAATTTGTGTGTGATTCCTTGCTTGAGTTGCTTGGGAAAAAGAAGTAAAAAGCCATATTTTTTAAGCGTTATTTTCTTTTTTATTTTTCCTAAAAAATTTTTATTATTTTGCCTGAGAGAGGCGCCTTTTTTGCACTATTTGCGCCCATTGGCGCGAAAGCCCCGCCTTTTGCGAGATATCAAATGCGAGTGCGGCGGCCGACTTTGCCCACATTTGCCTGTATTTTACAGAGGAGGCAAGGGATGAGTAGGAAAAGCTTTTTTCCCAAATTTCTTTTGCAACCTGGGAATTGCCTGCCGCGTCCGCGCTTATTGCCGCAAGCCAGAGGTTTGAGCGCTTTAGCAAAGAGTAGAGTTTTAGCTCATCCGGGCTGAACCATTCTTTGTGCTTTTGAATATGCCCGTCCAGTATCTGGTAGATTGGGTTTTGCTGCTGCAATGTGGTTACCGCAGTTAGCGCCCCGTGCTGTAGAGAGCGGCGGTAAAGGTGAAGCGGCTCGCGAATTATGCCAATGGGATGCTTTTCCAAAATGCGAAGGAAAAATCCCACGTCATTTGCATAGCTTTGTGAATCCAAAAACCATGGAGGTGGGGGTAGGTTAGATTTTCTTCCCATAAAAGTAGGGCAGGTAAGCGGGTTGTGGCTGTTGATAACAAGCGAGCGTAAAATTTCCTTTAGCCCGAAAATTTCCTTTTTCCCGGGCTCGAGAGGCCCGCCTTTTCCGAACACTTTTAATTCGTCGTTTATTATTTTGGATTCTGTGAATACGGCGGCAATTTGCGGGTGCGTATCAAGAAATTGCGCCTCTTTTGCAACTATCGTGTCCTTGTAAATGTCGTCCCCGTGAAAAATTGCAACATATTCCCCTTTTGCCTCGCGGATACAGTCATTGAAATTCTCGCGCACTGTGGTTGTTTTTTTCTTTTTTACAAGGCGGGCAAATTTGCATTTTTTGCAATACTCCTCCAATATGGCGGTTGTGCCGTCGGTGGATGCGTTGTCTACAAAAATTAGCTCAAATTTCGCGCCTTTTTGCGCGATTATGGAATCCACTGCCGGGCGTATTACCTGCGCGTTGTTGTAAATTGGCATGCAGACGCTTATTTTCACTTTTTCGCTCATAAAAACAACCGAAATATTGAATTCTTTTCCGCCATAACAATTTATTTATTTCAGACCCGTTTTATTTTTTCGAAGGGTTTTTTCCGCCTTCTTTTTTGCCGGAGGTTTACTTTTTTTCATTTTGTTTTTTCGCGGGCGCACGCTTTTTGTGTTTTTTATTTTTGTGGAATTTTATTTTTTTGATTTTATAAATTCTGCAAATGCTCCTGATATGTATTCAAGCATTTCATTATTCAGCCCGGGGTATACCCCTATCCAGAAAGAATTGTTCATTATGGTGTCTGCGCCGGCTAATTCACCTACTATTCGCTTGGGCGCGTTTATGTATGCCGGCTGGCGCGTTAAATTGCCGCCGAAAAGCATTCTTGTGGAAATTGATTTTTTCTCAAGAAATTGCACTATGTCGTTTCTTGAGAATGGGGCATCCTCTTTTACGGTTAAAATAAAGCCGAAAGGAGAGGGGTTTGCTTTTGCCTCTTTTTTCGGGAAAATAAAATATTGTTCATATTCTTGCAAATTTTTCATATACCACTCAAAATTCTTTTTTCTTGCCTCAATAAATGAGGGAAGCTTTTGCAATTGCGCCACGCCTATTGCCGCCTGCATGTCTGTGGCTTTTAGGTTGTAGCCGATATTTGAGTAAATGTATTTGTGGTCATAGCCAAAGGGGAGGGTGCCAAGCTGCCATTTGAAGCGCTTGTTGCAAGTGTCTGCCTTTCCAGGAGGGCACCAGCAGTCGCGCCCCCAGTCGCGAAATGATTCGATTGCTTTGTGCAATATTGCGTTTGAGGTAAGGGTGGCACCACCTTCCCCAGTGGTAATATGGTGCGCCGGGTAAAAGCTTGTTGTTGCGATTTCTCCGAATGTGCCTGTTTTTTTATTATCCCAGGTGGCGCCAAGCGCGTCGCAGCAGTCCTCTATTAGAAAGAGCCCGTGTTTTTTTGCAAATTTTGTTATTTTGTCGAGGTTAAAGGGATTTCCCAATGTGTGGGCTATCATTATTGCTTTTGTGTTTTTTCCTATTGCCTCCTCAAGAAGAGTGCAGTCAATATTGTAGGTGCCCACCTCTGTGTCAAGAAATACAGGGGTGCAGCCGTTTTGATAAATTGGGTTTACAGTTGTGGGAAAGCCGGCGGCAGTTGTAATTACCTCATCTCCCTTTTTTAGCGCGTTTTTGCCAAGCGCACGGGAGGTAAAGGCGGTGAGGGCAAGCAAATTTGCGGATGAGCCGGAGTTTGAGAATGTGCAGAATTTCAGGCCCCACCAGCTTGCAAGCGATTTTTCAAATTGCTCATGATACCTGCCCGCAGTAAGCCAGAAGTCAAGGGAGGAGTCAATTAGGGAGACAAGCTCGCCCTCGTCAAACACCCTGCCTGAGTAGGGAATCCTGTCGCCTTTTTTATATTGCTTTGGCTGAAGGGCTGTCTCGTAATATTGTTTTGTTAATTTGAGAATTTTCTCTCTTAGCTCTTTCTCCTTATCCATGCAAATTATTTGGGCATATGGTAATTAAATAGCTAATGTGTGGCTGGTGCTGGCTAATAGTGTATAATATATGTATTTTCATGTTTTTACTCAAATTATCAAAAACCAAAACAAATATAAGCCTGAAAATGCATGAAAATAGCTATGCAAATAGAGAAAAACTGGCCTGTGGTCATTTTGTGCGGAGGGCAGGGAACCCGCCTTCGTGAGGAGACAGAATACAAGCCAAAGCCGATGGTAAATGTGGGCGGGCAGCCCATTTTGATGCATATAATGAGAACATATGCCAAATTCGGCTTTAAGCGCTTTATACTCTGCCTTGGATACCGCGGAGACATGATAAAGCAGTATTTCCATGTGCGCGAGATGATGGATAACGACGTTACCATAAACCTCTCTGACAGGAGCAAGGACAAAGTGCACAAGAGCACTGCCGGCGAGGATTGGGAAATCACATTTGTAGAGACAGGGCTTAACGCGCAGACAGGCTCGCGCATAAAGAAAATTGAAAAATACATAGACACCGACCATTTTCTTGCAACTTACGGGGACGGGGTTGCGGATATTGACATAGAAAAACTGGCGCAATTTCACCTCTCTGAAGGGAGAATGGCAACACTTACCGGAGTGAGGCCGCCCTCTCGCTTTGGCTTGATGGAAATTGAGGGAAGCAAAGTGGTGAAATTTAAGGAAAAGCCTTTGATAAACGAGCACATCAACGGCGGATTTTACGTGTTTTCCAAAAAAGTGTTTGAGCATTTGAAAGCTGAGGATAATTTTGTGCTTGAGAAGGATGCGCTTCCCTCTATTGCCCAGAAGGGAGAGCTCTCAATTCATAAGCACGATGGCTTCTGGCATATGATGGATACTTACAAGGATTATCTTGACTTGAATAAAATGTGGGATTCCGGAAACGCCAAATGGAAAGTGTGAGAAAAAGTTTTGGGAAAATAAGAATAATCTTTGGCAGGCTGGAAAAAGCGCGCTGTGGAAATTTTATGGCGTGATTGAATTTTGAAATGAGGGAATTTTTGTGAAAATAGCTGAATTTTTCAAAGGAAGAAAAGTGCTTGTTACAGGGCACACCGGCTTTAAAGGAAGCTGGCTTTGCGAAATATTGCGCTCCTTTGGGGCGCAGGTTAGCGGATACTCCCTTGCCCCGAATACTGAGCCGAATTTATTCTCTATTCTAAAAATTGAGGAAAAAGTTGAGGGAAAAATCGCAGATGTTTCAAATTATAAGGAATTTCTTACCTTTGTGAGGAAAGTGAAGCCGGAGATTATAATTCATATGGCAGCACAGCCGCTTGTAAGGGAGAGTTATGATGACCCGCTCTGGACATATCAGACAAATGTTATGGGCACAGCAAATGTTTTGCAGGCAATAAAAGAAACAGAATTTGTAAAGGCGGCTGTTATTATTACAACCGATAAAGTGTATGAAAATAAGGAAAGAGGAGAGGGGTATAAGGAAAATGACGAGCTTGGCGGGTATGACCCTTATTCTGCATCCAAAGCATGTGATGAAATAGTCGTAAAATCTTATCTGCGCTCATTTTTTAACCCCGAGAAATTTGCAAACGTGCCCCTTGTCGCAACCGCGCGCGCTGGCAATGTGATTGGCGGGGGCGACTGGTCAAAAGACAGGCTGATACCTGATATTGTGCGCTTTATTGAGGATGAAAAAGCCATTGTGCTCAGAAACCCATCTGCGGTTCGCCCGTGGCAGCACGTGCTTGACCCGCTTTATGGTTATTTGCTTCTTGCAAAAGGGCTTTATGAGGGAAAGAAGGAGCTTGTTGGCGCATTTAATTTTGCTCCCGGAGTTGGGAATTTTATTACTGTTGAGGCGATTGCCAAAAAAGGAATTGAGAGCTTCTCGCGCGGCAAAATAGAGATAATGCCTGATGAGAGCAAGCATGAGACAGGGGTTTTGAAGCTTGATGCATCAAAGGCAAAAGAGAAGCTGGCATGGCAGGCGCGCCTTGGAATAGAAGAATGCCTTGAGTGGACTTTTGAGTGGTATAAAAGGCATTCTGCGGGCGAGGATATGCTAAATTACACGCAGGGGCAGATTGAGAAATATTTTGAGATGAACGGTGACTAGTAGGTGCTCATTTGCTTGACTCAATAATTGACAAAGTATTGCGTATGTTCCCAGATTTTTACTACCCGTTCATAATTATCTCTCTTTTTGTCTTGGTAAATGTATTTTTTATAAAAGAGAAAAAACAGAACAATCTTAATGCTAGAACCACGACTGGATTGATAGTGGATGCCATTATGCTGAGTATTGTTTTGATATTTATGGTAACTCCAACATGGTTACTAGTTATGATGACATTTGCGCCAGATTCTATGCAAGAGGGGGATAAAATCATTCTTAGTGCACAAATTATGGCAGTGACTTATGTAATAATCATAACACTTCATAGGTATACCCTTCTTTTCGATAGAGAGAGGATTCAGACGACTATGAATAGAGTGAATGATCTGTTTATGTTGGTGCCCGCACTTATGGTGACGGCATTTGTGATTGAATCTAGTATACGCCAGATATTTGGAATATACCCTACATATGCAGAACAAATTCTGAAGACTGGACCACTCATAGGCGCAACATTTGTATTATTCATAGGCTATAGTTACATAAAAGGGGCATGGGATGGAATAACAAAACTAGCGATTAGAAATGAGAAAAAACGAGCAGGATTGCACAAAAATGAAACATTATTGTGGTTGTTAGGAAGTTTTGGTTTAATTATTATTTTCACATTTGGAGCCCATAGCTATTGGAGTATGGGGCTAAATGAAACCAACAATATATTTTCTATGGACAATGGCTATGGAGAGATAATAATAGAACGCAACTACATTATTAACTCCACATACAAGGGAATTTATCAAATACCACAGATAGATATTACTGTTTATAGTCCTCTTGAATTTGATAATAAAGCAGAATATCCGATAGTTGGAGGGATTGGGTCTTCTTCTGGGCTATATTGGTTGAATTACAGCATACTTGACAAAAATAATAGAGGGACTGTGATCACTAGTGAGAAAATCCCAGCGGGGGAGTATGTTCAATATAATTTGGAATGGTGGGAAAATGGGAAGCAGCCAAGCGCTAAATTTTGGCTTAATATAACTACGTCAAATGTAAAAACAAAAGAACTCTTTACTATACGTGACAACATGCGAGATTATGGAGATAATTCGTGTGAAAACATAACTGTTTATAGAAATAAAGTGGCTGAAGGAACAGATAGTACTGTCGAGATTAAACCTGGGAATAATTATTATCGGCTCTGGTATACGCCAAAAGCTTTCCTTAGAATGGAGTTCGATGTAAAAGAACCTGAAAACAATTATTTTGAAGTAATATGTAATGTAGCCAAAACCAGATAAGTTTTAATAAAAAGAAAGAGATATTATCAGTATGACCCCAAATGTAAATGTTGATATATCAGAAGTCTTTGCAAAAAAGACAAGTGCGTTTCTTCTGTTAGGAATAGTTCTTTTTATCGCCTCGGCATATCTCAACAACCGATGGGGGGAGATTATGGGGAGCATAATAATATCCATAGCCATAATTGCGCAATGTGTAAATTGGGGAAAGTATTGGAGAAAATAGAACTGTCTTTAGGACTTTTGTGCCTCTATTAATTTGTTAATTCCTTCCTCTAATGAAACTTTTGCCTCAAAGCCCAGCTCGTTTTTTGCCAGTGTTGTGTCTGCCAGCGTTGTTTGCACATAATTTTTTATTTTATTTTCAACAAATGTTGGCTTTATTTGCGTATTAAGAGCCTTGTTAAGAATTTCTACAAGCTGCAAAAGGGTGTAATTTCTCCCCGTGCCCACGTTGTAGATGCCATATGGGATTTGCTTATTCATTGCCAAAATGTTTGCCTCTACCACATCATCAACAAAAGTGAAATCGCGCGTCTGGGAGCCGTCGCCATATAATACTGGCGCCACTCCTTTTTGCATATCCCAGAGGAATTGGGAGATTAGGTTGGCATAGATGCCCTTGCTTTTCTCGTTTGGTCCATAAACAGAGAAATAGCGCAAGCCGATTATGCTTACCCCATGCACGTCGGAGTAGAGTTTTGCTATTCGCTCCATCATTATGCGCGCCTCTGTGTAATAATCGGCTATTATCGGGATGATGCCTTCTTTTTGAGGGGGGGTTTGCCCGCAGTAAAGGGAGGAGGTGGAGGCAAATATTACTTTGCATTTATTTATTTTTGCATATTCAAGGATTGAGATAAATTCATCTATTACTTTTGCTGTTAAGTGAGGCTCTTTTTTATACATGGGGGAGGAGGAGTAAATTCCTTCGTGAAATATTACTTGCGGTTTTGTTATCCCAAGCTTTGCGATGTCTCCGGCATTTCCTTTGAAAAATTTGGCGTCAAGCCCTTGCAAATTCTGCTCGCTTCCGGTGTGAAGGTTGTCTATTACCTCTACTTTGTGCCCTTCCTTGAGAAGGCGGGAAACTATGGAGGAGCCGATAAAGCCCGCGCCGCCTGTTACTAAAATATTCATAGATGCACCCGCAAAACCGCTAAAATTTTCTAAAAAGCAAAGCCCTCAACGCCTAAAATTATGCGCCCCTTGAAAAGGGCTCCTTTTAGCCCGCTGTGTTTGGCTATGCCATATCTTCTTAAATTAAATTATGCAATAATAAAATATAAATACAGCCCATAGGCGAATTTTCATGAAAACAGCTTTGATTACGGGAATAACAGGGCAGGACGGCTCTTATTTGTCTGAATTTCTTGCCAAAAAAGATTACAAAGTAATAGGGATGGTAAGAAGGAACTCCTCTGTTGAAAACAGGGGGAGAATAGATAATTTGCCTGCGGACGTGCGCGGGAAAATCGTTTTGGAATACGGGGATTTGCAGGATATGCAATCCATGGTAAGATTGCTAAAGCAGTATGCGCCTGATGAGGTGTATAACCTTGCGTCGCAATCGCATGTGAAAATCTCTTTTGAGCAGCCGGTATTGACGGCGCAGGTTACCGCAATAGGGGCGCTTAATTTGCTTGAGGCGATACGAATATCTGATGTTAATTGCAAATTTTACCAAGCATCATCCTCGGAGATGTTTGGAAAGGCAGAGGAAAGCCCGCAAAATGAGCAAACTAAGTTTCACCCCCGCTCCCCTTATGCAATATCAAAGGTGTTTGCGCATATGGCCGCAATAAATTACAGGGAAAGCTATGGAATGTTTAACGCATGCGGAATTTTATTTAACCACGAATCCCCGAGGAGGGGAGAGAATTTTGTTACCCGCAAGATAAGCATACAGGCAAATAGGATAAAGAGGGGAGAGGCAAAAGAGCTTCTTCTTGGGAATTTGGACGCAAAGCGCGACTGGGGATTTGCAGGAGATTATGTTGAGGCAATGTGGATGATGCTAAACCATGAAAAGGCAGATGAATTTGTTATTGCGACGGGGCAGAGCCACTCTGTTGGAGAATTTTGTGAAATCGCATTTTCTCATTTGGGATTAAATTACAAAGATTATGTGAAAAGCGACCCGAAGTATATGCGCCCTGCCGATGTTAATACGCTTGTGGGAGATGCTTCCAAGGCAAAAAAAGAGCTTGGCTGGGAGCCGAAAGTCAGTTTTGAGCAGCTTGTGAAACTGATGGTGGATGCGGATAGGGCGAAAAATTAGTTTTTCTTATTTTATTTTTTTAGGAGTTAGTGGCGTTGTTTTTCTTTTCATTGTTTTGTTTTTCTTTTATTTTTTTGAGCATTAATTTTATTGCCGCCTCCTGCGAGTCCTGCGCCCATTTTGCGTATTCTGCATACGCCTTTTGCGCCGTGTTTGAATAATCTTTTTCATCTTGCGCCATTGCATCTATTGCAACAGCAAATTCATCCGCGTTGCTGCACACTATTATCGCGTCGGAATTGGCAGGCGGGTTTACCCCTCCTTTTGCGTTTTTGGAAACAATTGTTGCAAGCCCCATTTTAAGGCAGTCAAGCACTTTTGTCTGCACCCCTGAGGCAAGCCGTATTGGGGCAAGCAATGCCTTTGAGCGCAAAAGGGCGGAATCCAAATCTTTTACAAAACCCAGATTTTCTATTTTTAGTTTGCTTGAGGCAAGAAGCGCCTCATCCGCGCCCGGGCCCAGAAGTGCGACTTTGGGATGATGCTTGCAGAGGGGGAAAATTTCTTTTATTGCAAAATGCAAAGAATCGGCATTTGCCATTGTGCTCCAGTTTCCAAGCAAAAGAATGTCAAAATCCTTTTTCACATTTTTTAGGCGCGGGATGCGCGAATCCATTAAAAGGGGCCAGCAGTGCTGGGATGAGAGCTTTTTTCCTGCAGCCAAATCCCGCTTTGAGATGTAAAAAACGGCTGAAGCGCGGCAGGAGAGGGATTGCTCGTAGCGGGTGAAAAGAAAGCTCTCTATTAAAGAAATTGTTTTTCTTGCAAAAGAGGTGGAGGGGTGGGCGATAATTGAGGAGTGGTAGATGCTTATCCTATCTCCTATGTCCATAAAGATTGGGCACACATGCTCAAGAGAGCGGGAGAGCTCTGCGCACACATATCGGAAGGTGAGAAGGGCGTCCGGCTTTAATGCCTTTATTTTGCATTTTACGCACCTTCTTGCGTGCGCATCTATAAATGCGCCGTAGTAGAGGGGAAAAGAATAGTTTAGCGCGTTTGAGAGGCTTGAGAAAATTCCCCTTATTCCCGCCTTTTTTATAAGAGACGGGATTGAGAGGGCGTCCTTGCTTGTTGCGCGCTCGGGGAGATTTAGGCGGTGCAAAGTGATTGCTGAAGGGAGGGGAAGCTCCTGCTGGTGGTTGTAGAGAGTTATTAGATGCACCTCAAAATCTGCTGAAAGCCGCAAAAGTTTTTGTATCACAGGCTTTCCAAGCCCGCCGATGTGAGGGGGAAAATCTGTTAGCACCGCCAATTTGGGCTTTTTCATAAGGAAAAGAAGCAAAAGAGAATTTAAATTCTATTGTCTTTTGAAAAAAACCTAGCAATAGCCTGCGCGGGCGGTTTTTGAAAATTAGTTATGAGTTTTGGAGTAAGCTGGCTTGCTTTTGGGTGTTTTGAGAAAGTTTGCGGTTAATTATTTTTTGAAAAATTTGTGCAAAGTTTTTACCACATGCTCAATTTCTTTTTTGCCCAAATGCTGGTGGCACCCTATGTAAAAGGCGTTTTTGTTAAGATTTGCGGCTACAGGGTATTTTCCTTCAAGCTCTCCGAATAGCTTTATGTAAATTGGCTGGTTGATGAGAGGGAGAAGATGCCTTGTTTCTATTCCCGCCTCCTCTAAAAAGAGGGTTAATTTTTCCCTGTCTGCGCCGCCTTTGCAAACAAGCGGGTAAAACATGAAGGAATGGGTGCGCCCTTTTGGAACTGTTGGAAGCTGCAAAAATTCCTGCAAATCAGATAAGCCCTCGGAGAGCATTTTTGCATTCTCCTGCCTTTTTGCAAGAATTTGCTCTTTTCTCTCAAACTGCCCCAAGGCAAGCGCGCCCTCAAGCTCGGTTATGCGAAAAGAGTAGCCAAGGCGCACAAATTTGAAGCGGGCATCCATTATTGTTTTTAGCTCTTTTCCTGACAAATTGTCATCATCATCTATGCTCATGTAAATTGAGTCGCGCCCGTGGTTGCATAAAGAGCGCATCATTATCGCCAATTCCTCATTGTTTGTGGTGTTGATGCCGCCTACCCCTGTTACAAGGATGTGGGCGACGTATGTGGAAAAACAGCCGATGTCTCCGAATGAGCCGACCGGCTTTTTGTCGCATGTTGCAAACATTGTCTCGCAAGAATCCTCTACAACGCGCAGATTATGCTTTTTTGCAAATTGCATTATTGGCTCCATGTCGCAGGGCAAGCCGGAGAGGTGCACGGGGATTATTGCGCGGGTGCGCGAAGTTAAGTGCTTCTCAAGCTGAGAGGGGTCAAGGTTGTAGGTAAGCGGGTCAACGTCAACAAAGACGGGCTTTAGGTTTTGCATTATCACGATGTTGGAGGTTGCTATGAAGGTGATGGCAGGCACAAGCACTTCATCGCCGTCCTGCCAGCTATATTTCTCTTTTAGAGCCGCTATCGCCACGCGCAATGCAGAGGTGCCTGAATTGCTTGTAAGGGCATATTTACACCCGTGCGCATGCGCAAAAAGCTTTTCAAATTTTTGGGTAAACGGGCCGTAGGAGAGGCGCTTGTTTTTTAGAGCCTCATTAACATATTTTGTTTCGCGCTCGCCTATGTCTGCAAAGCCTATTGGAACGATGATTTTTTCCATAAATGCTAAACCCTTTTCATTTATTTTTCATGCAAGCAATATTTTTATTCAAATGCACAATCGAGCCGGATGCTCTCAAGCCTGCCAAACACTTAATGCACAAAGCCCGATTGCCCTAAAAGCATGGGCGCCTTTGCAATAAAGCCCGCCTGCATAAAAAGCGGGCTTGCAAATAAATTTGTTTGGGCGGATTCATTGTTTTTTGTTTTTCATATACCACTCAATTGTTTTTCTCAAGCCATCTTCAAATGTTGTTTTTGCCTCAAAGCCCATTAATTTGTTTGCGCGCGAGGAATCAAAGAGGCGCCGCGGCTGCCCGTTGGGCTTGGAGGTGTCCCATATTATTTCCCCTTCATACCCCAAAAACGAGCTTACCAATTCCGAGAGTTTTTTTATTGAAACTTCCTCGCCTGAGCCGATGTTTACAGGCAGATGCGTGTCAAGCTTTTGCAATGCAAGTGAGATTGCGCGCGCCGCATCCTCAACATAGAGAAATTCACGCGTTGGCGAGCCGTCGCCCCAAAGGGTTACTTTTTTCTCCTTGTTTGCAATTGCCTTCTCAAATTTATATATCATGGCAGATATGACGTGGGATGAGGTGTCGTTGAAATGGTCGCCTGGCCCATAAAGGTTTACTGGAAGAAGAAAGACGCCTGGAAATTTGTATTGCTCGCGGTATGCCTGTATTTGAATTAGCATCATTTTTTTGCTCATTCCGTACGGCGCGTTTGTTTCTTCCGGATAGCCGTCCCATAAATTTTCCTCCTTGAATGGAATTGGCGCCACTTTCGGGTAGGCGCACACCGAGCCGACTCCCACGAATTTTTGCACTTTGTTAAGGTGGGCATGATGCACCATTAGCGTGTTCATCATTGCATTTTTGTAATAGATTTCCCCGGGGTGGGTGCGGTTGTCCTCTATTCCGCCGACGCGCGCGGCGGCATGTATTACGGCATCAGGAGAGCAATCCTCAAAAAGCGCCTTTACTTCTGCTTCGCGCGTAAGGTCATATTCTTTTGAGCGGGGGGCTATTATCTCAGATGGAGAGAGGGATTCAAGCTGATTGCACAGCGGAGTGCCTAAAAAGCCGTGCCCGCCGGTTACAAGGATTCGCTTTCCCTTAAATTCCATCATACCACTTCATTGCTTATTTCTCAATTATTCCCTTTAGCCCCTCTTCCTTCATGTCTGCATCAAGCATTATTTTTGCAAGCTCCTTAAAGGTTACTTTCGGCTCCCAGCCAAGCTCTTTTTTTGCCTTGGAAGCATCGCCAAGCAAATTCTCAACTTCTGCGGGGCGGAAATAGCGCTTGTCTATTTTCACATAATCCTCCCAGTTGAGCCCTGCGTGGGAAAAGCATTCCTGCACAAATTCCCTCACGGAGTGGGTTTCCCCTGTTGCAAGCACAAAGTCATCTGCCTTTTTGTGCTGGAGCATAAGATGCATCCCTTCAGTGTAATCGGGCGCATAGCCCCAGTCTCTTTTCGCGTCCAAATTTCCCAAGTAAAGATTTTTGTCTTTTTTTGCGAGGATGCGCGCTACACCGCGCGTTATTTTGCGGGTAACAAATGTTTCCCCTCTGCGCGGGGATTCGTGGTTAAAAAGTATTCCGTTTGAGGCAAACATGCCGTAGCTTTCTCGGTAGTTTATTGTGAGATGGTATGCATACACTTTTGCGCACCCATATGGGGAGCGGGGGTGGAATTTTGTTTTCTCATTTTGGGGGGGCGGCTCTGCGCCAAACATTTCCGAGGATGAGGCTTGGTAAAATTTTATGTCTTTTTTTGAGCGGCGAATTGCCTCTAAAATGCGCGCTGTTGAGAGTCCTGTGGCATCCCCGGTGTATTCTGGGATGTCAAATGAGACGCGCACATGGGACTGGGCGCCCAAATGGTATACCTCATCAGGCTCTACCGAGTGCATTATTTTTGAGATGGCTGTGGAATCTGCCAAATCGCCATAATGCAAAAACAGCTTTGCATCCTTCTCGTGGATGTCCTGGAAGATGTGGTCTATTCTCGAAGTATTGAAGGTGGAGGCGCGGCGTATTATGCCGTGCACAATATAGCCCTTCTCAAGCAGCTGCTCTGCCAGGTATGAGCCGTCCTGCCCTGTTATTCCGGTAATTAATGCGGTTTTCATGAAACTATTGCCCATTTTAAATTATTAAGGGTTTTGAAAGCACCCGGCTAATCTTGCAAGAGTATTTTGCGAAAATTTGATATAAAATAATCTATTTTGAATTGAGAGCTTGCCGGGCTGTTTAAGTATTTTTCAATGTTTTTTAGATAGGAAGAGAATTCTTTTTCACCTATTGAGGAGATGCGCGCATGCATCTCTTCAAAATTTTTGAAATCCCGCATGTCGATAAAGCAGTTTTTTGGGACATACTTTTCTATGTTAGGCGCCCCGAGATAGATTGGCACGCAACCTGCGATAAAGGCGTCAAATATTTTTTCTGTGATATAGCCAGGGACATTTTCCTGGTTTTCGTAGCAGATGCAGAAGCGATATCCGGACATTGCCTCTTTTTTGCTTTTTATCTCCCCTTTATAGGAGGGATATACAAGTGTTTTTTTTATATTAAATGGAGATAGGGGAAGGCGGGCGAGAGTGCGCATTGCCCTATTTACCTGAAGCGCCTGAAGTAGGGGGGAGTGAAACACAGGTGCCTGCCAGCCTATGCCGTAAAGGTCAAAATCAACAGGGTGGAATTTTTCCATAAACCTTACAGCCTTTGTGCGCATGGTGTAAAGCTGGCCTGGCAGTGAGGAATACTTGTTTGCACTTACCATGCAAAGAAGCTTTCTTTTTGAAAACTGCGCGCTCGGCAAGTGAATTTTCTCTTTTTGCAAAAAAGGCATTGTGAAGTTGTTTTTGATATATTTTTTCCCGTCTACAAGGTTGTCATTCCAAGTGAGTATTTTTTTGAATGGCGCATGCAGAGAAGTGTCACTGTTTTTCGGGTGTATTGTAGGAGGCTCATAAAGAAGAGAGTACATTTTGCACGAGAGAGGGGAATTTGCGGCTTGTGTAAAATACTGGTTTGTGGTTGGAGGGATTTCGAAAAAAACTATTGCGTGCGCAGAATCGAAATTTTCTGCCATGTCGGCGGTTTTTATATCAAAGCCTTTTGCGGCAAAGGATTTTTTTAGCTCTATGAAACAGCGCGATGAGTTGTCGCGATTTACCCGCGCGTTGGCAGGGTTAAAGAGCTCGTTTTTCTCATATGCGGGCCCTGTTGCAAAAAGGATTTCCTTCATAAATATAGGTGGAAGATGCGCTTTAATAGCTTTTCTCAGGTTTTCAGGAATTCAACAGTTGGATATTTATTATAAAAAGAATTCTTTTGCTTTTGCAGGAAAATCTGTGCAAAGGCATATTCTCTCTATGAGTTTTTCATCAAGCTTGTTTAAGCTTTCCCAAAAAATATGGTAATCCGCCTTTCTGTGAGAAGCGTGCAGCTCTGGAGAGACAACGCCTAGCCGATGAGTGGGATATTTTTTTGCAAGCCCTTGCCAATCTTGCCAGTCAGACTCAAAGCCATCGACCCATATCCAGCCCGCCTTGCCTGCAAGCAATGGCTCTTGCTCAATATCTGAAATTCGGGTGCAAATATTTTTTTTCTCGAATATTTGTGAGTATAGATATAATTCCGGGGCAGACATGTCAAAGAAAAAAAAGTTTTCCAGAATACCATATTCACCAAGGATTTTTTTTGCCTGTGAGCCAATTCCGTCGGATTTTATGTTAAGGGCAAAAATTACTTTCCTGAATGCTGGTTTTTGGCTTGCCTCATCAAGAAACCCCTTGAGTGGCAATACCCCCTTGTTTGGCATGTCATGGCTTATCACTATTTCCCCATCCAAATCACGCAAATCGGTTTCTACCCCAAAGCCCGCTTTTATTGCCTCAAGAAGAGCCTTTTTGGAGTTTTTTTCGGAAGGGTGTTCCCACAACCCGCGATGTGCCAGTATTTTCATAGTTTAGACCTTTTTGGAATTTTCGGTTTTGAGGAAGTTATTGAGGTCCTCCGGAGTGCCAAGGCCGTGCATTTGGGAAAAGTCTATAGGGAAAACCTTTATTTTATTCCCTGAGAGCACAAGCTCGTTGTATACCGGGCAGACGTAAAATTCATTATTTGTGCGAATGTCCTTTCGTATCATCTCCTGCGCGGCATTTACAAACATCTTGCCGTGCCGGAAATAATAGATGCCTACGGTCGCATTGCTTGAAATCGGCTTTTTTTCCGCAACTTCGCATACAAAGCCTCCCTCGTCAAGCTTGGCATATGACCACTTCGGGTGGTGTGAGTTGAAGGTCATTATAAGCCCGTCAAGGGAGTTTTCCCGTGCGTTTTTCACAAAATCGGAGAGCTTCACATCTACAAATTGATCTGAATTTGCTATCACTACCTCATCCTCACTATTTATGTATTGGGAAGCGAGAAGCACTGTGCACGCCGCCCCCTGCGTCACGCCCTGTATTGGCACTATTTTGCAGTCAGGTGAGATTTGGCGCAAAAGGTCTGCAAGATTATATTTTTCAAGGTGCTCCTGCAGGCACACAAAAATGAACTGGTGCTCCTCGCCCGGACGAAGATTGTTTGCCACAACCTCAATCATGGGCTTGCCGTTTATCTCTATTAACGGCTTTGGGAAAGTATACCCTGCTTCCTTGAAGCGCGAGCCAAGACCGGCCATAGGGATTACGATTTTTAGCATAGTTACACCTCTTTTTTTTCTTCAACTAATGTTATGAACCTGATTAAGCAGTTTATATTTACGTCGCGAAATCCAGACACTTCGCACACGTGCGCCCCAGATGCCTTTGCAGAGGCGATTCCGTGCGCAGAATCCTCAACTATTACGGTTTCCTCAGGCAATATTTTCATCATTTCAAATGCCTTTAGATAAATTTCTGGGTGGGGCTTTGGGTTTTCCACATGCTGGTTGCTTAGCACCAGCTCAAAATAAGGCATTGTTTCCCCTTTTTGGAGCATCAGCTCCACACTTGCTTTTATTGCATTTGAGCATACTGCTAGCCTGTATCCCTTTTTCTTTAGCTGATGAAGCATCATCAGCTTGTCAAAGTGAGGCTTGCAGCATCTTTCTATGTATTCTGTAGTGTATTCCTGCTTCATTTTGTAAATAAAAGAGTGGAGGGATTCAGGCATGTTTTTCTGCGAGGTGAGCATCGCAAGCTTTTTTCTAGTGGGAAGCCCGTTGTAGGAGGATAGATGCTCCTCTCGCGTTATCTCATATCCAAAAAGCCCCAGCGCCTTGTTTAGCGCCTCGTAATGCCACTCCGTGGCATCCACAAGCACGCCATCAAGGTCGAAAATTATGTTTTTTATTTTTGCCATTTTTCCACCGGAGATAAAGGCATATGGGGCGCAAGAAATGAATGGGTGCACCCCACTACTGAGGGATTTCCCCGCGCACAAATTTGCAACCGCAAATGCCCCCGTTTTCTGCCGTTTGCCCTAGAAAATATTTGTGGTTTAGAATATATAATATTATGGACTGCGCTTTTTCCTGCCTATTCCAGTAAAGCGGGAGAAATCACGCCTTATATCGGGCGCCTTTCCTTCCATAAGCATTTTCGGCACAAGAGGAGCGTATTTTGCTACTGAGTTTGCCTTGTTTCGCATGCGATAAAACATTGCTGAAAAGCGGGAGATTTTTGGCCAGGGATGGCGCCTTAACTCAAGCTCTGCCACTGTTGCTTTTTCATCTGCCACGGTGTCAAGAGAGGGATTGATATCTGTTTCGCTTATTTTATCCTGCCAGAAAAGCGGGAGGTGGGAGGCGCCTATTTTTGAATCCGTACCACGCTGCGCGTCCACAAAACAGTAATCTTTTGCTTGCGGATTTATGTTTGTCCATCCTTGCCGGTAATTTTCATAACCATATGCAATTTTCATCTTTGACTCAAAAAAACCTTGCGGGATAAAAAGAGGCGGGAATTTTTCGTATGGAAGTGGGCAAGAGAGCTTTGCGGTATGCCCGTAACCATCAAAATGAGTGCAAATTTCTTTTTTTGGCGCAACCACCACCTGGTTGCTGACAGGCACATCATGCGCAATACTCTCTGAGCGTATTACACGCCGGTTAGAGAGGTCTCCGGTGCAAAACCAGCGCTCAAGAAGGGAAAGGTTTACCATCTGCACAGAATCAAACGCCCCGTTAGGGAAAAGAGAGGCAACACAATGCTCATTTTCCTCAAGCACGCTAACTTCCGGACAGGTGATATCATGAAAGCGGGTGCCTGCGTACGGGGCATTTATTGATTCTGGAAAGTGAGAATATGCCATTGAGACAAATTCGCTTTTTTGCGCGTGTTTTTTGCACATCTGCATACAATTATCAAGGGTTTCTCTTTCATGGGAGGTGAATGGGTGGTCGTTATTTCCGCAATAAAAAATCCACTCGTCATCAAATTGTTTTAGGGTTTTTACAGATTCCGCGAATTTCCCCTGGCTGTCAGAGCGCCCGCGTATTATGACGGGCTTGTCAAAAATTGATTTTACAAATGCCTCAAATTCACCCGTTTTTGAGGAATCCTCGATAGAATATTTTATTACCACAGCAGACCAGTCGATTTTTGCGTATGAGGCAAGAGTGTATTTTGAGATGTTTAGCTTCCCAGGCATTTTGTATGCGGGATGGGAGTCGCGCACCCTATCAAGGTCTGAGTAAAGCCCTTTTACAAGAGGAGTATCTGTGATATAATTGTCAAAATAAAGGATCATTGCATATGGTATGGCATTAGAATTTTTAATATTTTGTGAGGGTGGAGCGTGATTTTTAGGGACGTGAAAGCGCTTTTTTATGCTCTCTGCTGAAGATGGCTGATTTTTAGCCAGTAAAGCGATAGGAAAGGATGCGGAGGATGGGAGTTTGCTTCAATAGGGTTTAAATTGGGCACAGGAAAGAATAATTCTGGTAATATGGAGAAATATTCGCGATATTGTTCCCTTGGCCTCTTTGAGGAGGTTGGAAAATTCTGCCGCAAATGCCTTGTGATAATGCCCTGTTATAATGAGGAGGAAATGCTTTTTGAGCACCTTGGAGCGCTGCAAAAGCAAACGGGAGCAGAATTTGATGTTGCAGTGGTAATTTCCAGAGCCATGGACGCGAAAGCGGTTTTGGGGAAAATAAGGAAAAAAAGGTATGGGTACGCGGTGGCACTTATGCAAAGGGCGCAAGATACCGGCTCTGCGGGCGGATTTTTTTTGGGAGACATGTATGCTGTTGAAAAGGGGTATGAGTGCGTAATTTTTGCGGACGTTGACGGAATTCCGGGGCAAAATGATTTGGTGCAAAAGCTTGTTGCCGAATTTGATGCTGGAGAAAAACTGGTGATTCCAAAAAACAGGCTGTATTACAAGGAAGAAACCGTGGCGGTGCATGGCTGCCTTCACCATTACGGGCTTGTTTCCTGCTCAATTATGAGAAAATGCGGGCTGCATTATGCACCCCTTTATTTGGGCGCCGATGATTTGGAATATGGGATAAGGCTGCAGAAACTGGCGAAGGTGAGAAGAATAGGGCGCAGCGTTTCCCACCCGTTTGTGGTGCTTGGCTCAAAGAATTTTGAGCGGGAAGCAGTGTATAATGTGAATATGGCGCTTTTTGCAATACCGCAAAATATTAAGTATTATTTGTATGTGGCAGGGTTTTTGCCTGCCTCTTTTCTTGCGTTTGGCACAAAAAGGGCGCGCGAATACGCAAAAACGGTTCTTTGGGCGCTTTTATTTCGAAAATACGGAGCAGAGCTTAGCGCTTCTTTAAGAAAAGTCGAGCCGCAAAGGAGAGAAATAGAGGAGCTGGAAAATTACGGAGCCGTGCTAAGCCCGATAAAATCCATGGGAGGGAAAAATGTGTGCATAATAGGAAAGTCGCACTCGCAAAATGAGGGGGCGAAATTTTTTGAGGGTTTTTCCTTTATTCCGAAAGTTTTTGGAAAGGAAACCCTTGCGTTTTTGGCAAGCGGCAATATAATTGCGGCGTCCATGATATTTGCAAAAAAGGTTTGGGTAAAAGAGGGAGAGGAGGCATTTTTGATAGCAGATAATTCAAACCCATTGCTTTGGCTTTGCAGGATGGGGGCGTTTTTCATTTTGCTTCCGGGGCTTGTGTGTTTTGCGCTTATTACGCTTTTGCTAAATATTGCAAGAAAGGAGAACACCTGGGGATATGGGCTTGGGGGGAAAAGGGTGTTTGGTTAGGAATTTTGCTTAAACACGATAGTTTTGCAGAGGGGCATTAAATTTTTGCTTAAAATGATAGTTTTGCGTATTTGGGCGTTAAATCAGAGCTTTTCCTTCAATGCCGCGAATTCTTTTGCAAATTTTGGCGCCATTTCCTTTTCAGTGTAATGCGTTGCCTCTTCCCTTGCCTTCTTTGAGATGGAGAGCTTTTTCCCCTCGGAGAGGGAGAGGAACTTTTCCATCTGGGCGCTAAGCGCGTGCGCGTCAAGGGGCACAATCATTTTTTTGTCAACCTTTGAGACAAGGTCGCGCGAGCCGGTTTGGCTTGAAACTATTGCCGGGATGGAGGCATACATCGCCTCCGCGACAGCCAGCCCGAACGCCTCCCCCCTCCCCATATGCACATAAAGCGAGAATTCCGGCAGTTTGGAGGCATAATTCTCTAAAGAGAGATTGCCGTGCTGTATTATGTTTTTCTGGCATGAGAGGGAGAGCGAATTTAGAAGGGTGTGCGGCATCTTCACCCCGCCAAGAATATGCAATTTTAACTCATTGTCGTTTTTGTGGGAGTTTTCAAACGCCTTTAGCACGATGTCCATGCCCTTTGTCTGGAAGTCAAAGCGCGCGGTGGTGAATATGTTTTTTGAGGCAGGATTGTATTTTGCTCCAAGCTTGTCTATTGCCCCTGTCACTTTGGGCGTCATCCAAAGGGAGGTGCGCATGCTTGGCTTTCCTTTTATGGAATCGAATTTTCTTGCAAGCTCGCTGCCCAAAGTGCCAAGAAGAACGCATGCGTCCACGTCGTTTAGCAGGGAGAGCATTGCTTTTCTCTCTGAGCCGTATATGTGCATGTTATTGTGCAAAAAATAGAGCAAAGGGGTTGCGAACAGGTTTATTATTTTTGAGTTGCGGGGGATGAGAAACAGCTTGCGCCTTATCGCGGGGTAGAAGAAGGTGCTCTCCGTAAAATAGAAATTGTAATTTGATGGGAGGGCGGCGCTGTTTTGCAATATGGCGGCGGCTTTTGAGAATTTTGAGGAGAATTTGGTCATTTCCACAGGAATGCGATAAACATCCGCGCCGGCCGCCTGCGCAAGCGCAAGGTTTGCATAGTGGGGCTCATGCACCGCGACAAAAAGGGTGTCTTTCATAAGGATATATTCGGGCGCAGGTATTTATGAGCTTTGCCAGATGCGGCAATGGGGGATATGCGGTAAACTGCATAAAATAATAGCTGGGGAGGCGCGGTTTTTCAGGAGGCAGGGGTGCCTTAGTTTTAAATAATGGGAGGTGCAAAGAAGGTAAGAAAAACACACGAATGGGTGGGAAATGTGCTCTCTTTTGACAAAACAACTGCACTTATGATTGCGCTCTTTTACGGGCTTGCCGGAATACCGTGGTCTTTCTGGCTTTTTGGCAAGGACAAATGCGTGGGCAGGTTTGAGAAAATAGTGATAGGCTATGCCATAGGAATTTTGCTGGTGCCGTTTTTGCTTCTTATTGAAAACTTTGCAGGGATTCTTTTTAGCACTCCGCTTATGTATGTTGACTGGCTTATAGTGCTTGTTGCCGGCCTTGGCATGCTTTACAAGGACGGCGGGCTGAAATTGCCTAAAATTGATTTCACAGGTGTGAGCAATGAGACGTTTATGCTCTTTGTTCTTGCGCTTATAATGCTTTCAATATTTTTCATCGGCTTCTCAAACACCGGCGTCCCTATAATGGATTTGGACCCTTATTTCTACCTTGACGGCGCTAAGCAGATTGCGGTGCATGGCATGAATTTTCATGATGACGGGTGGGCATGGTATCCGCAGGTAAAAACAAACCATTTGGGGCAGCCGGTGTGGAAGTATACGCTTGCCTCATGGCTTTCAATGTATGACACCACAGGCAAATTTGACCCTTATCTTATTACGGGGGTGGCTGGCGTGCTTGCGCCTATATTGGGCGCGCTTAGCGCGTTTTTCGCGTATTTTCTTTTTAAGGTGCTTTACAAGGAAAGAGTTGGTGTTTTGGCGGCAGGGCTTCTTGTGTTTGCGCCAATAATGCTTGTAAAATTCCAGGGAGGGGACTTTCAGATTGAGCCATATAATATTTTTGCTCTTATCATGGTGATGGCATGCCTTGCATATGCGCTCAAAAGGCCGATGAGAATAGAGTCGGCGGCTCTTGTGCTTCTCTCATTTATTGCGGTGTTTTTGGGCTCTAATGTGGGCTTTTTCCTGCTATTTTTCCTTACAGTGCTTATTGCAAGCATTGGAATGGCAAATTATCTCACCCCCACAAAGGAGGGGGATGAGAGGGTTGAATTGCTTCTTAAAGTGGTTTTAATAAACACGGCGGTGCAGTTAATTTACTGGCTTTATTATGTGAGGGCAGGGGTGGACGCGCTTGAGCCGCTTTCAGGAGTGATGCCATATATAATTGGGCCGGCGCTTGCTTTTGCCCTGCCTTGGGCGCTCAAATACGCCACAGTGAATTATTTCAAAAAGGACGCGAACCTTGATTTCAGGGTTGGGGCGTTTGCGGTTGTTATTGTGCTTGCGATATTTGCTTTTGTTGTGATGCAAAACGTGCCCGGGCTTGCGCAAATAATAAACGGATATGTTTTCTTTGGGGGCTATAACGCTCCGCTTGCAAGAACTATTGCAGAGCAGGCAATTGCCGGGCAGGCATATCCTTCTTCGATAGGGGTTATTGCCGCGCCCTTTGAGGTGCTCTCGCAGGACCCAAATACCGGCGCGATGGTTTCAAGCGCCATGAGCGTGGAAAACCCGAATGGAGACGTGATGATAAGCATATATAACATGGGAATCGGGTTTGGGCGGGTGGTAAATGCCATACCAAACGCGATACTTGACTTTGTTTACACTATTTTCGTGAGAATGATGAATATGCTTGCCGGCTTTGACACATTCCCGAAAGTGCAAAAGGCAAGCAGTGTTTTTACTTTTGTAGTGTTTTTCGGCATTTTGGGGCTGGTGGCAAGCCTTGTGCGCTCGATAATGCAGGGGAAGGCATGGGCGATTGATGCCATGATTATTCTCCCCTTTGCGGTGCCGGTTCTTTTCATGGCTTTTGGAAAGCAAAAGCTTGGGATGTATTTGGCGGTTGTGGTAGTATTTCTTGCGTGCGCCATGTGGGGAAACCTTGAGAGAGGGATAAAGCTTGCCTTGCAAAATTATTATAAAAACGCGAAAGAGGAGAGGGAAAAGCAGCACAAGCAGGTGATTTATTATTGCGGGTTTGCGGCAACGATACTTATGCTTGTTGCCCTCTTTTTCCAGTTTGGGGGAGTATATGCCCTTTCCGCGCAGCTGCCCGGGGAGGCGCCAAACGCCTTGTTTAATGCCATATATGGGACATATGGGTATAGCGCGATGCCGCTTTTGCTAAACTCTTTTGTGCCAAGGATTTATGATGATGAGAAGGCGGTGCTGCTAAAGCTTGAGAAATACTGCCTGCTTGCCCCAGAGGATTCGGTTTGCTCTCTTGTGCAAAATTGGGAAGAGGTAAAGGATAACCCTGTGCTGTATTACAATTCAGAGCTTTGCATACGCTCGCTATGGCCTTATTATGGCAAGCAGCCTGGGCCTGATATGAGCGTATCCATAGGGTATAGGTGCGGATTTGTTGCGCCATACTGGCTTGATTCCATGAGATGGATAAACAAGAATGTGGATGATGATGACAGGATTATTTCTTGGTGGGATTATGGGCACTGGATAAACTTTTTCGGTGAAAAAAAGGCGGTTTTGAGAAACGAGCATGCGTCCCAGGACATGATAGGCAGGACAGCGCACGCGTATTTGCATGCAGATGCAAAAGAGCTTCGCGACACCATGAGAAGCTATGGCGCCCGCTACGCGTTAATTGACTCCGAAATATTGGGAAGCGGAAGCAGCAAGGATAATTTGATACTTGGAGGAAAGTATGGGGCATTAAATTATTTGGGATGCGCGTGGGTAAATGAGACAGGAGTTGAGAAATGGCCGGGGCAGTCCGGATGCGAAGCTGAACATGTGTGGGAACAGGCATTTGTGCCGGCAGATGCGGCTTTGCAGCAGCAGTGCACAATTTCCGCGGAGCAGCAAAGATACGGGATTTACGGATTTGCTATTGGGACAAACGCGCAGGGGCAGGAGGGATTTGTGCCAAAATACTGCTTTGCGCAGGAATTCTCTGACGGCAAAGATGTGCTTCATGCATACAAGCTTGGGGAGACGGACGCCCTTGGGAACCTTGCTCCGCTTCGCGCGGAATGGACCGCATATAACGGCGGGGCAAACATTGTGCTTACCGCGTTTTATGACAAAAAGAAAAAATGGGTGTCTGAGGGCGGGGAACTTGTGAGCGGATGGGATGAGAGAAGCACTGCTTTCTATGACTCAAATGTTTATTCAGGGTTCTTTTTGGACGAGCTTGAGGGCTTTGATTTGGTGTATAATACCCCGCAGATTCGCATATACAAGATGAAAGACGAGTATTGGAACAGTGAGAAGTAATGGAAATGCGAAATGAAAATGGCGGCATGCCGCATATTGGGCAGAGGGTGGTTTCATGAAGCTAAACCTTACCCCTCAAGTTTCATATCTGGCAGGGCTTTGCAAGCACAAAAAAAGCAAAAACGGAATAGGGGTCGCGGGCTCAACCGCGCTTCAGGCGGCGTTTGCGGCGCATGTTGTTGAGAATATGTATACTGCGCCCCAGAAAATAGTGATAAAGGGAAAACAGGCGTATTTTTTTCACAGCGCGTATGCCGCTCTTCTGAAAAAAACATTACAGAGGCAGGTGGATGCCTTCTGCCACCACAACGAGTATGCCGCCAGCTTTCTTGCAGGGCTTTTTGATTCTGTGGGCGGGATGCATGGGGGAAATGTGTTTTTATTAAAATGCGACAAGCATGATGAGGCGGTTTTGGAAAAGCTTGGGTTTATTGTTGAGAAAAAGGGCGGAATCTGGTGGGTGGCGCCTGCGGATGTTTTTCTAAAATTTGTGAAAAATTACCGCAAAGTAGACGACTTGCTTCTTTCAGGCAACAAGCTTTTTTTGAAAAAAGAACCTGCAAAAAAAACCGAAAACAGGAGAATGCCGCCCAAAAAGCAGAGGGCGGGCGGGAGAAGATAGGCGGGGCAGAATTCTGCATTTTGAAGCCCGGTTTTCCTGCTGGTTTTGAAATTTTATTTTGTGATTATTATTTGCCCTTTTTTTCCCAAAAGAAATACAAGCTCCCCCTTATCGGGAGCATCTCGCTCGCAGTTGTTTAAGAAGTAATCAACATATGCCCCGCGCAAGGATACCAAATCCCCTGTGCGCAGCCCTTCGGCGCGCTGGGGCTCGATGTAAAGGGGCATGGATGTTTTGCCGTCGGAGAGAAGCAGCCTGGAGAGCTGCATCTCTTTTTTCTTTCCTTTTGGCAAAGTTAATGTGCGGTGGTCAAGCACTTCCAGCGGGAGAGTTGAGAGCTTTTTCATGCCCGGCTTTAGCGCACCTATTGATTCTATCCCTTCCTGATGCGCCCTGCTTACAGCAAGCTTGAATGCAAGTGTGATGTTTGCTTTTGCCTCTTTTATGAGCCTGTCCCTCTCTTTTTTCAAATCGCTTGATTTTACGTCAGGAGTTATTGCAAGCGCATATGCCCATTTGTAATAGTCAAGCCGGCTTAATGGAAGTTTTTCATCCTCTTGCACAAGCTCTGCCATCAGCTCGTCGCTTAATGCGGGAATAGATGACATTGGGGAGTGAAGCTGGTTATGCAAATGTTCCGGAATCGGGAAATTGGCAGCCTCTTCCAATTCCGCCTCGCTTGGGGAGGCGCCGGCGATTCTTCTTTTTAATAATTTTGGGTTTTGAAGCCTTGCCGGCACTCCGACGCTCTCCTCCGCAAATTCCACCAATGTTCTTGGCTTTTGAATATAATCTATGTGGGAGAGGGCATCCGGAGATTTTGAATCCTGCGCCGGGGCATTTTGGCTGGAAGTAGATTGAATTTCTTCTGAATCTTCATCTTCTTCCGCTTCGTTTTCAGCCTGCTGCGAGTAGAAAAAGAATTTTTCCAATGAGGGCATCAGCTTGTCTCTTGCGCCTTTTTTGGTGAAAAGCTTCTCGAGGGAGGGCATTAGCCTGCTTTTTGACTGGGGCAAAATGTGCGCGGTGTCTGATGCCTGCCTTGCCTCCTCGAAGAATTTTTCCAAAGAAGTGAGCGCCTCCTCATCCTCTTTTTTAAAAGAGCCTAAGCCCTCTTTTGCTATTTTGCTTATATGCGCATCCTTGTCAGAGGACAATTCAAGCAACGCAAGAAGCGCCCGCGGGTCATCGGGATATTTTGCAAGGTCTTCTGCAACCTTTTTTCTTACCTTCGGGCTTTCGTCAAAAGTGAGGGAAACAAGCTTGTCTATCTCGTCGCCGCCTTCTGCAAAAGAGAGCTTTTTTTGAGACATCTCATCTTTGGAAAAAAATTTTGCAGAATGGCGGGCAGACATAGAAAATACCTTAAGAGAAATAGGCGCGCAACATATTTAAAACCGAAACGCGCCCAGGGGTGCGCGGGAGGGAGATGAGAAAATCCATCTGTTTTTATAGAGGAAACCCTCAGGGGACAGCTGAAAAGCGGGTGTTCCCCATATGGGAGGGATGTTTATAAATAGAATTTTTCAATATATAGCCTGCCTGTTTTTACGAATGCGTAATGTGGGCTCGTGGCGCAGCGGTAGCGCGCCTGCTTTGCAAGAACCTTTTTCCCGCTTTCGGCGGCAAAAAGCTTCACCAAAAAAGCAGGAGGTCGAGGGTTCGAATCCCCCCGAGTCCAAATACTACTTTATATATATTAACATCAATAATAACAATATGGAAATAGTATTAGGGTATCCCACCAGCAAATATAAAATTACCATGATAACCCCTGCCTACAATGAGGCGGAAAATATTGAAGTGGTAGTAAAATCCGCACTGGAACTTGTGCGCGGCGGGCATATAAGCAATTTTTATGTTATTGACGACTGCTCTGCAGACGGCACTGCGAAAGTAGCGCGGGAAATGGGGGCAGAAGTTCACTCCCTTGAGAAAAATTCCGGAAAAGCAGAGGCGGTTTTTTACGGGATGCTTCTTGCCGCAAGAAACGGCTCTGACATAATGATAATAATAGATGCAGACCTGCTAAATCCGCTAAAGCCGGACCATGTAAGAAATTTTGTTGAGACGCTGGAGGGAAAGAATTACAGCAAAAGAAAAACTGATGTCGCAGTGTACCCCGTGATTGAGAATAAATGGGAAGTTGGTTGGGAAAAATACCTTGAGAAGGATTTGCATATCGGGAATTTTACAAATCCTGATTCCGGAATGCGCGCTTTCAGAATGGAGAGATTCAATTTCTTGTTTAGAAGGGATAATGGTTCTGTTGAATTTTCTTCCTCACGGACGGCATTGAGATTCCGCAAGATGGCTTTTGGATACGGGCTTGAGGACATGCTGAACAGCTCTGTGGACTGCTGCAGGGTTGAGAAGTATGTGAAAGACATAATGGTTTTTCAAAAGCCGTACCGCAAAGGAAAAGAAAAGCAGGTTATGGAGCTTGCGAAGGCTCAGGATGGCATAGTTGAGAGAAGAAGAAAATACAGGATTCTTATGGAAAAAAGAATGATGGGCCGCGGATACAAGCTGGGGAAATATGAGATATTTGCGCCGCCCAGAATATGCTTTGGCAAGCAATAGCGTTTTATTCCCCAAAATGCAAATATTCCCATGGGCTTTGATGAATTTCTCTCCCGCGCAAAAGAGTGCAGGGAAGAAGTATTGAAAATGAAAAATCCGCTTCTTGTAAACCATTATGACTGCGACGGATTGTCTGCAGGCTCTATAGTCGTGAAATTTTTGGAAGGCAATGGCATAAAGCACAGGGTAAAGACAATAAGAAAATTAAATGATGCTTTTTTAGATGAAATAAAGGATGAGAAAGAGGTAATTTTTGCGGATTTGGGAGGGGGGCATGAAGGAGTAAACGAGCTTGATGAAGTTGTTATTTTTGACCATCACCAGACGAAGGGAGTGCAGAAATTGCAGCTAAACCCGCACCTCTTTTCCCTTGACGGAGGGGATTGCATGAGCGGCTCCACATGCGCGTATTGGGCGCTTGAGTGCCTCCCCGAAGTTGCGATAGTGGGCGCTGTTGGAGACATGCAATACCCGCTAAAGGGGGAGAATAGGCTTTTGCTTGAAAAATTTATTGAAAATGGATGGGTTGAGGCGCCTATTGATTTGCGCTTTTACGGCAAAATTAGCAGGCCTTTGCCGCAATTGCTTGCATATGCTGACGAGCCGTTTTTGCCCGGGCTTGGCGGCTCGGAGGAGAGGTGCGCCAAATTTTTGGAAAATCTTGGAATAGGCAAAGAGGGGGAGAGATGGAAAAAATATGTTGAGCTAAATAAGGAAGAGAGAGAAAAGCTCATAGGCGCGCTGGCGGTTTATATGGCGGAAGGGAAAGGGGGGAAATATGATGCCAAGCAGCTTGTCGGGGAAGTTTATCTTTTCCCCAGATTTAAGCATATATCTGAATTGTATGACGCAGGGGAATTTTCCACCATGCTAAATGCGTGCGGAAGGCATAATGAGGCGCAAATAGGAATGGATGTATGTTTGCAAAGGGAAGGGGCAATTGAGAAGGGAAGGAAGATGCTTGAGATGCATAAAAGAATGCTGAGGGAGGGAATAGAATTCGCGTACAAAAATGTGAAGGATTGGGGCCCTTTTCTTTTGCTTGACGGGCGCGGAGTAATTGATGACGGGATTATCGGGGTTGTTGCTGGAATGGTTTTTCCTGGAAACCGCAAAAAGCCAATTATTGCACTCTCTTTGGATGAGAAAAAAGACATAAAATTATCAGGGCGCGGGACGCGGGAGCTTATTGCGCGCGGGCTTAATTTGGGGCTGGGCTTGCGAGAGGCGTGCGCGTCGGTGGGAGGGCAGGGGGGAGGGCATGCTATTGCCGCCGGCGCAACTGTGCCCCCCGAGAGGCTTGATGAGTTTTTGAAAAATTTTGCGCAAATTATTGCAAAGCAAATAAAGGAGAAAAATTAATTTTTTAACGAGAAAAACCCTAACCCTAATAAGGCGGCAACAAAAATTGCCAAAGCGCCTGTTAAATCAGGCAAAGAAATTTCTTTTTTGAAAAATTCCCGTGAGGGGCGCGGAATTTGCTTTGTTTGAAGCAAAAATGCTTTCTTATGCAGATTGTTAAAATCATCCTCAAATGTTATTGCAAGTTGTGACCCCCCCTGCGGAAGCGGTGCTTTTATTAAGGAATAAAGCTGCCATGCAGAAGGCTTTGCGCCCAAATGCGAGGCATTTAGAAAAGAATTTGAAGAGTTTGTGAAAAGCAGGGAATCGTTTTCTTCTGATAAAATCGGCTGGAGCCTCTTGATTCTTTTAATTTGCAAAAATTTGAATTCATCCTCTATTATTTCATAATCTGTAAATTGCGCGGTTATTGTTTTGTTGTTTATTGAAAATGAGATATTTGAGGGGGCAGAATTTGAGAGAATTATTGCCTGCGCCTTTTCATTTAATTGCAATTGCTCCCCGTCAATTGGCTGGAGGAGAAAAAATTCCGGCTCCGAGTGCTGCACAAGCCATTCTTTTTCGTCTTTGAGAGGGATTTGAAATGTTTGCAAATATTGCGAGGCGGCTGGCTGGCAGGAGGAGGAGCAAAAGCCGCCCGAGCATGAATTTATTCTCTCATAATAAATGCGCTTTGTGTTATATGGAATTGAGAGAATTCCGATAAAGTTTGCGGTTAATTTTGGCAAGCTGGCGGTGTTGTTTTCGCCTTTTGTTGAGAGGGAAGAATATTCTTCTTTGCTAAATGGGGGGAAAATTGGAAGCTTCGCATTTGCGTCAAATGATATTTCTTTTTGCATTCCATCAAGAGAGAAGAGGAATTTCCCTTCCAGAGTTGATTCGCCCGCCGCCTCAAATTCATATAAATCCTGAGGGCAGAGGGGGCTTGATTCTTTTTTTATGCTGAATTTGCTTGGGTGAAATTCGCCCCATGCATAATAAATTTCTGGGGGGGAGAGGGCCGAGATATATATTTTTTCATCTGCAAGGGTAAGCGGGCTTGGGGAAGATGAATTTTGCGCTGGAGGAGAAGGGCTGTTTTTGCTGGCGGGGGCAGATGCAGACAAAATGGAGGGTGAGGCAGGGCCGATGTGAAAATAGGCGTATTCTGTCGGGTTGGAAATTGATGGCGCCTGCGCGCTTATTTCTTTTGGTAATATTTTTGAGGGGGAATTTTGAGCCAGTGTTTTTTCATTGTGAGAGGCTATTTCCTTGTGCGGGATAGATGAGAATAAAGCAGGCGTTAGAAAAAGCAGAAAAAGAAGAAGCGGCAAAGCCTTTGCAAAAAATTTTGAGCCCATAAAAATTAATTTTTAGGATAAGCGTTTTTCAGCTTAAAATTTATTTTGTGAGGCAGTCATGCAATATTGCCATTCTTACAGGCACCCCGTTTTTTGCCTGCTCAAAATATTTCGCATGCGGCGAGGAATCAATTTCTGCCGGGATTTCATCAAGGCGTGGGAGGGGGTGCAGTATTATCATTTCTTTTTTGGCGTTTTCAAGCATTTGCGCATTTAATTGGTATGAGCCGCGCAATGCGCTTGCCTCCTCTTTTGAGGGGAAACGCTCCTCCTGTATTCGGGTCATGTAAATAACGTCCGAATTTGAAGTGTCTATTGAATCTGCATAAGAGATTTGCGCGCCAAGCTCTTTTTTTAGTGAATCAAGCATTTTTTTCTCAAGATGCAATTGCGGCGGGGAGACAAGTGTTATGTTCGCTCCAAATAATACAAGCGGGCGCAGCAGGGAGTGGATGGTGCGCCCGTATTTTAGGTCGCCCACAAGGCAGACGTTTAGCCCTTCTAATTTTTTTAGCTCTTTTTTTATTGTGTATAAGTCTATTAGCGCCTGCGTTGGATGCTCGTTTGCGCCGTCTCCGGCGTTTATTACGGGGATATTGCAAATTTCTGACGCCATTTTTGCGGCGCCTTCCTTTGAATGGCGCATTATTATTATGTCGGAGTAGTTTGCAACTATTTTTATTGTGTCTTGCAAAGATTCTCCTTTTTTTGAAGAGGAAGTAGTGTGCGAATAATCAAGAGTGCCCATGCCAAGGCGCTGGGCGGCGGCCTGAAATGAGAGGTTTGTGCGGGTTGATGGCTCGAAGAAAAGTGTTGAGGCTATTTTTCCCTCATGGATGTTGAATTTGGAGCATAAGTTTTTCTCCATTTCCTGCGCAAGTGAGAGGTAATGCCCTATATCTTTTTTTTCAAGTGTGTTTAGTGAAATTAGCCCGTGCATAACTAGCACCTAAAGATAATGGAAAATGGGTAATAAAAACAAATGGGTAAGGCTTTCTCGCAATTTTATAAACTTCTATGTGCCAATATAAAACGGGCCCGTAGCTCAGCCCGGTCAGAGCGGCAGTCTTATATGCGGACTTATCAGAATTGCCTGATATTTGCTCTAGGAGAGCTGTAGGTCGGGGGTCCAATTTTTATTCTGCTTACAGGGCAGAGTAATAGGACACATCCCCCCGGGCCCATACAACTTATTTTGAGATTAAGGCAGGGTTAATATACTCTAATGACTAATTATTAACACAATATTAGATGTGATTGCCAATGCAAACAAAGCATATGATACGCGAGGCGAAATTCAAAGACATCCCTGCCATGCAAAAAATCCTTCAGGCAAACCTTCTCTCACGCCTCTTGCCCAAACTTAATCAGAAAGAGCTGGGCAAAAGGGGATTTCTTGTTGATTTGATACCTGAGGAAAAATTTGTGCGTGCCATCCATGTCCCGGAAGGAATGGTTCTTGTTTCAGACAGGGGCGGCGGGGTGAGCGGGTATGCGCTTGCATATGATTCCTGCATGCTGCTTGAGGAAAACATAAACCTTTTTGAGGGCATGCTCATAACACCGTTTGTAAAAAGAATTTTGGAGGGGAGGAAAATCCTTTATCTTGACCAGATTGTTGCCGGAGAGAGGGGGGACGGACATGAGTTGCTGAAGATGCTGATGAAGCTTGCCGCCTCCCAGAGTTATGAGGTTGTGCTTGACCATGTGCTGCAAAAGCCTGTGCTTAACACTTGCTCAGTGAAATTTCACAGGCGCAATGGGTTTTCGCAGGTTGGAGAGCAGAACATACACGGGCAGGAATGGATTGTTTTTGCACAGCCTGCAGGAGAGAGTGTTTTTCTGGAATAAACAGATTTAAGAGATTAATATGGAGAAAATGCATATGGAAAGAAAAAAGGCAGGCGGAAAGAGCATGCGCCAAAAAGTTGAGGAAAGAGTTGAAATTCTTCTTGCAAAGGCTTGCGAGGTTGTTAAAGAGCGCCCTTCTGACGCCATCAAATATGTTAAGACGGCAAGAAAGCTTTGCATGCGCCACCGCATACCTATGGGAAGGGCGAGAAAGAGGAAGTTTTGCAAAAAATGCTCAACTCCTTTTGTGCCTGGCTATAATGTGAAGGTAAGAAGCGATGCCAAAAATAAGAGGATGCTTTACATTTGCAAATGCGGGGAAGTGAGAAGTTTTTCTTATATGAAAAGAGGATAGCGGGTTTGCTTGGGCAGAATGCGGATTTGGCGGTGTTTTTTGGAGGAGAAAGTTGGTTGCCCTATTCATTTATAAACATAAAAACCCATAGAAACCTATTAGTTTAGAGGGCTTTTTAGAAAAAAGAAACCCGACCGGCAGAAGCTTGGTTGCCACGCGGGCAACGTTTTTTCCTAAAAAAAGGAAAATATGCCGAGGGAAAAAGCCTTGAAAATTAGAATAATTTAGGAGGATGAGATAATGGTTAGCGTATATGATGTGGACGCACTAAAGCTTGTGAGGGCAACCGCCATCAAGCTTGAGGAAATGAAGCTGGAGGCCCCAAAATGGGTTGGCAATGTAAAATCCGGGGCGCACAGGCAGAGGCTGCCTCAGGACGATAAATTCTGGTATATGAGATGCGCCTCCATATTAAGAAAAGCATACTTAAACCCGCAGATAGGAGTCTCGCGCCTGCGAACCCATTATGGGGGAAGAAAAGAGAGGGGCGTAAAGCCTGAAAAGCATGCAAGGGCGGGCGGAAACATGATTAGAAAGGCGATGCAAACGCTTGAGAAGGCGGGGCTTTTGTCAAAATCAAAGAAGGGCAGGGAAATAACAGGCAAAGGAAAGTCGTTGCTTGATATGGCTGCAATGGAGGTTTCCAAGGCGCAGGTGGCTTAAACTATGGACGAGCTTGAGCGGTTGCGCGGGAAAAAGCGCGCAAAAATAACTGCGGATGCGGAGAAAAAAGCGCAAAATGAAGAGCAGGTGAGGGGCGCGCTGGTGCAATTGCTTGAGCCGGACGCGTATTCGCGCCTGATGTTTATACGCGCGCAAAATTCGCAGTTATTTTCAAAGGCCGTGCAGGTGATAATGTATTTGGCGCAGTCCGGGCAGATGAAGGGGAGAATAGGGGACGCGCAGATGCGCGCCCTGCTTGCGAAAATGGCGGGCGGCGCGCGTGAGACAAGCATCACATTCAAAAGAAAAGGAGGAGCAGAAGAAAAATTATAGAAGAAAGCCGCAAGCAAAGAGGCTTGAGAAAAATATGGGGGGTTTGTATGTATCATCCTGGAAAAGTTATTGAAGTGATAAGGCCGAGCGAGAAAGAAGTCACCTCCTCGGACACGAGCGTGCAGGCAGTGCTTGACATGTGGGATGAGAACATCATTACCCTTGAGGTAAGCGCAAAAATAGCGGCAAAAATAAAGGAGGGGCAGGTGGTGCTTGTCGACTACCGCCCTGACGAGAAATTCGAGGCTCCGGTGCCGAGGCATTTGGTTGCAAAAATATTGGAGGGAAAGAAAGCAAAAAAAGTATGGGAGGCATATTCGCAGATGCAGGAGAGAAAAAAGAGGCGGGTTGCGGTAAAGGCGCAGCCCTCTCCGGCGCAAAGCTATATTCAATAGGTGTTATTATGAGCAAAAAATCATCAAAAAAGAAATCAATGCTTGGCAAGGCAATGAAGCAGAATCGCAGGATTCCGCTTTTTGTTATTGCAAAGACAAACAGGAGAGTAACCACCAACAACAAGCGAAGGGCGTGGAGAAACTCTAAAATGAAAATTAAGGAGTGAGAAACATGGCAGAAAAAAAAGAAAACAAGGTTGAGCGGATATATACGGTTAACCTCTCAAAAGCATACGATTATGTGAGGACAAAGAGAGCCGGGCGCGCGGTGAAAATATTGCGCGATTATTTGGCGCGCCATTTCAAGGTGGCGGGCGCGGATGTTTCCCTCTCCGAGGGAGTTAACAGCCGCGTGTGGCGGGACTCTATCCAAAAGCCCCCAAGAAAGCTCAAGGTGAGGGCAGTAAAAGAGGAAGGCGTTGTAAAAGTTTTTATAGCGGGCGTTGAGGAGAAAGTTGCAAAGCCTCCGGCGATGCAAAAGAAGGGCGGCAAAGACGCGAAGAAAGAGGGGAGAAAGCCTGAAGAAAAGAAAAAAGAAAAAGAGCCTGAGGCAAAAAAAGAGGAGAAAAAGTAAAATGGAAGTTTGCAAAAGCGCTTATGCGGGAAATGAGTATGTAGGGCTTTATGCAAAGGCAAGCGATTCCTTTGCATTAATACCCAAGAGCTCGCCGCAAAAGTTTGAGGAGAGGGCAAAATGCCTTAATGCAAAAATTGTGAAAGCATCGGTGTGCGGCTCCGCTTATTTGGGTGTGTATACGGCGGCAAACTCTAAAGGAGTGCTTGCCTCCCCGCTTTGCGATGAGAAGGAGGTTAAGGAAATAAAAGAGGAAGGAATTGAAATTAATGTGCTGCAGGACACCCGGTTTTGCGCGGTTGGAAACAATGTTGCATGCAACTCAAATGGCGCGATTGCAAATCCGGACATGCCAAGGGAGGCGGTAAAGGAGATAGAGCATGCCCTTGGAGTCGAGGTTGTGCAGATGGAGGTTGCCGGATACCGCGCGGTTGGAATGATGGTTGTTCCCACAGACGGCGGCTGGATTGCGCACAATAGGATAACCGATGAGGAAGCTGAAAAATTCGAGCAGATATTCAAGGTAAAGGGGGGAAACGGAACCGTGAATTCCGGCACCCCTTTTGTAGGCATAGGAATGGTGGCAAATTCGAAGGCGGCCATTGTAGGCGAGGAGACAAGCGGGTTTGAATTGGGAAGAATTGAGCAGGCGCTCAATTTGATAGATTGAAATTAATGAGGTAGATTGCATGAAATTTGTTGTTGAAGGAGAGATGCGAATTTCCGGAGAAGGAAGGAAATTTGTAAAAGAGATAGAGGCTGCCAGCAAAGAGAGGGCTGGTGAGATTGCGCTTAAAAAAATTGGCGCAGACCATAAATTAAAAAGGACCCAGATAAAGATTGATAGCGTGAATGAGTGGAAAGATTAAACAGGGTGCGGGGTGGATGATATGGCGGATGAGAGGGAAGAGCTTAACAGGCTGGCAATACAGGCACAGCTTCTGCAGCGGGAGGGGCAGGCGCTTGAGGGGCAGCTTGATGTCATGCGCACTACCATAAGCGACCTTAATGCCACCATAGACACGCTAAACAACCTCTCAAAAGCAAAAGATGCGGGGCTGCTTCCGGTGGGCTCCGGCGCGTACATAACATGCAAAGAAGTTGACCCTGACTCGGTGCTTATATCGGTTGGAGCCGGGCTTATTGTAAAAAAGAAAGTAAAAGAAGCGGTGGAGGTGCTTGAGGGGCGGCTGAAAAATGTCTCCGGCGCGTTTGAGAAGTCGCAGAAAAACCTTCTTAGCATAAACCAGCACCTGCAGGACGTGAACGCAAAAGCGAACGCACTTATGGAAAGGGCGCAAGATGTTCGGTCTACTTAAGAAAAAACTTGCCGGTTTTGTTGAGAAAATCTCCGGAGGCGGGAAGGAAAGCGAGAAGCCTCCAGAAAAAAAAGTTCGCGTGGAGAAAGCTGAAAAAAAGGAAAAAGTTTTAGAAAGAGAACCTGAGCCAAAAATTGAAACCGCCAAAAAACCGGATTTTAAAAAAGAAAAGCGAATTTTGCAAAAAAAAGAGAAACCGCCTGAGAAAATTAGAATTGCTGAAAAAACGCAAATGAGTGCGGAAGTTTTTGAAAAAAAAGAAGAGCCAAAAACAGATTCTATTTTTGAGAAGATAACAAAAACAATAGCCGGGGAGGAAAAAGCAGAGCCTGCGCCGAAAAAAGAAAGGGGGATTGGGCGAAATTACGCGGAAGGTGAGCTGCTGGAAGCAATAGAAAAAGAAAAGCCTGCTCAGGCAAAAAAGGAAAAACCGGCACTGGAGGAAAAAAAGAAGGAGTTGGAGGGAAAAGCCGATATTGAGTTGGCAGAAATTGATGTTGAAAAGATGGAGCGGCTTGAGAGGGCGGCACTTTCGGGAAAAGAGAGGGAAATGAAGGCAAAGGTGGGAATAGGAAAAAGCGTGGGAAGCATATTCTCGCCAACCATAACGATTGAGGAGGCGGACGTGAAGCAGATGCTCGATGAGCTTGAGCTCTCGCTTCTTGAGTCAGATGTTGCATATGATGTCTCGCTTGAGGTGTGTGAGAGGCTTGGCAAAAAGCTCTCGGGGCTTAAAGTGAAAAAAAACAGGGTGCAGGAGGAAATAGGAGAGAGTGTGGAGAAGGTGCTTGTTGATATTATGAGCCCTGTTGGCGGGTTTGATTTTTATGAAAAAGTTGGCGGGCTAAAAAGGCCTGTAAAAATACTTCTTGTAGGGCCCAACGGGGCGGGAAAGACAACCACTATCGCAAAGCTCGCGCACGGGCTTAAAGAGAGAGAAATGAGTTGCGTGCTTGCGGCAGGAGATACTTTCAGGGCCGCGGCAATTGAACAGCTTCAGGAGCATGGCAGGCGGCTTGGGATAGAAGTGATAAAAAGCAAATACGGAGCAGACCCAGCATCGGTTGCGTATGATGCGATAAAGCATGCGCACTCAAATAAAGTTGATGTTGTGCTTATTGATTCTGCAGGAAGGCAGGATACCAATGCAAATTTGATTGATGAGATGAAAAAAATAAACAGGGTTGTTTCCCCCGACTTGAAAATTTATATTGGCGAGAGCATTGGCGGCAGCGCGCTCATAGAGCAGATAAAGGGATTTCATGAGGCGATAGGAATTGACGGGGCAATACTTACAAAAGTGGATTGCGACGCGAAGGGGGGAACTGCCATTTCCCTCTCTTATTCTACGGGAGTGCCCATACTGTTTTTGGGAGTTGGGCAAAAATATGAGGATTTGAAAAAGTTTGATGCGCAGGAAGTTGCGCGGCAGATAATCGGCTAAGATTGCCCGGTATTTGATTTGTTGAATTCGGGGAGTGGGGATGGATATGCCCTAACCCATATAATCGCCTCAGCCCCGGGTCCTTTTGGAAAAAGATTTATACCCAGAGCAGAGGATGTTTTTTTAAGAAACTCTAGCTGTTCGTCAAGCCCGTGGTTTTTTGCTATCATGGCGGCTGCCTGAAAATCATGATTTTGCACCAGCTGCCCATATGCTTTTAGGGCCGCTTCTTTTTCCAGATTAGCAAGCCCAAAGTTTTTTGCAAGAGTTGCGGCAACTGCAAATTTCCCTGATGAAAGTTCATTTTGGTACGCCTTGAACTCCGCGCCTTTTAAGTCGACGGAAAGGTTGTTCTCTTTCGCGATATAGATGGCCAGCAGATAATCCCCGTTTTCGCATAAGTGATGAAATGCCCGCAGAGCCGGCGCCGCCTTCTCCGAGGCAGTAAGCGCCGAGGGCGTGTCGCATTCATATACCGGATACGATTTTGAAACAAGCTTGGCATGCCAATGCTCCCCTATTTTAAGAAGATGCTCATACGCCTCAATTCGCATTTTTCGGGTTTCTTCTTGTGTGAGACCCTCACGCTTCTCAAGCGCATCTGCATCGTTAAGTTCCGTGCGCTTAAGAAGCTGCCCGTACAGGTTAACTGCTGATTCTCTCCTCTCCCCCTGCATTTTATGGATGCACGCCACATCGTAGGCACGATCATAATTGCCCCTCTTGAAAAAATAACTATAAAGAAGCTTCGGGCGCTCATATGCCCCCATTAGATCAAATACTTTCTTTTGCAGCATCAGATTAGTTTCGTGGCTGGCGGAGCGATATACGGGGCCGTGTATGTCAGAATATAACTCAAACGCATTGCAGAGCTTGTTAATGTATGCAGTTTCATAACCCATCTGCGAGCATAACTCTGCCTTTAGAATAAGCTTCTGCCCTAGGGGGAGTTTGTTGATAATGCTTGTGCCGCCATAGTTGTTGATGACTTCTTTTGCTTTTGTAAAAGAAACAGCCATATGAATTTCACCTGTAGTGTATAATGGCTAGACATGTTTAAGAAACTGACGATGAGGAGATACGGCTTGTTTGTTTGGGGCAAGGCAGAGTTGGCGGCTCGCTGGCGGGTTTTTATAAGTTGGCGCAAAAGCCTATTTTGAGAAAAATGGAAGAAAAGATTAAAAGAAAAATTTTCAAAAAAGAATGGGGCGAGCCGCTTGGGGCGCCAAGAATGCCCGGAATTGAGCAGTTTACTATTTTTGAGGTTGGAAACCCTGCGCTAAGGGGCGAAAATGCAGATATGGAGGCAGTTGCGCTTTTGAGAAAAAAGATAAATGATGAAATATCGGCGCCGCATACAACAAGCATGAGGAGAAAGCTAAAGCAGAGGTATTTGCGCTTAAAATGGGGGATTGCCTCAGTTGCAAAAACAGACCAATTCGGAAACGTGAGCATGCAGGCGCAGGCGATTGCGCAGGAGGAGATGGTGGATGTTGTTGCGATGCTTCTTGTGGACGAGCTTATGCGCGTCTGCGCAGAGGACTTGTCGCTTGCATACACCACAATAGACAGGTTTTGGGCAAGGATGGAGCAGGAAGAATACAAGGCGCCCGAGCTTATGAGCACATTGTTGATGGTTGCGCAGGAAGTTAGGATGGAACAGAAAAAGCCGCCGGAAGTGATTTCTGCCAAGCCGCACGGATATCCGCAGCTGCGCTTTGAAGTGCCTAAAAAAATCGGGCAGGGGGGAGAAGTGGAGCCGCTGGAAATACGCCTTGTGTCAATAAGGCAGATGCTAAGATATTATTTTGAGAGGTATCCGCACGAATACTCGCAGGCGATTGAGGCGGTTTTGGGAAAGGATTTGACGGGGTTGAGCGAAGGAGAAATTGAGGCGCTTATAGAGGAGGAGATAGAAAAAATAGGGGTTTTGGAATTTGCGCACAGGATTTGGGAGGGGATGTCCAAGCAAGTCTGGCAAAAAAGAAAAGAGGACGCGGTTGCGTTTGGGGTAAAAGAGCCTGCGGGAGAGAGGGAATTTTGGGATGTGTGCCCGGCATGGAATAAGGAGAGAGGGTTGGAGTTTGCGGTTATTGCAAAAATAATTGCAAAACAGCTAAAAGAGAGGAGCTAGCAAATTTTCAAAAAAAATTTGCTAAGGCGGGCGAAAATAATTTGGGCGTGCAGGTTAAATTGTTGACGCGTCTATTTCAAAAAGCGCCACAGGCTGCTCAATTGAGAAGCCCTCAAGAACTTCGGGGTGAATCTCTCCGGCTATTCCGGCATCCTTGCCGCCTATTTTTATTTTGGCGCATCTTCCGAGGATAAAGCCCGGCGCGTCATGCCCGCTTAATGTGAGGGGAGGGGCGCCTGCTGCCTGCAAAAATCCTTTTAGATGGGAGAGAATCTGGGTGAATGAGGCTTTTGGCTGGGCGGTTGCCATGCAAAAATTGGTTTTTTGCGAATTTGTTTTTCCGGATGCGAGAATAACAGGCCCTAATTCATAAAGGCACTGGGGCATTGGCTGAGATTTTGAATTTGCAAATATTTGCAAAAGGTTTGGGTAAAGCGCCGGGCGCATTGTTGTGAATTCCTCTGTTAATGGATTTTTTACCTTGAGGGAGCCTTTTTGCGCCTGCGCCTTTTTTAGCACGTCCGCGCTTGTGAGAATCCAGCTTAATGCCTCAAAATAGCCAAGCCCTATTGCCGCCTCATGGATGTGGGAGAAGCTTTGTGTTTTTCCGGTTGTGCTAAATGAAGGAAGGGTTGGCTTGAAATTGTTGTAGCCAAATGAGATTGCGATATCCTCGCTCAAATCAACAGGGTGCATTATGTCGGCGCGAAATGCGGGGGATAGGACAGTGTTGCCTGAAATTGAATGCCCCATTCGCGCAAGGTGGCGTGCCGCTGCCTTTTTATCCAGGTTAAGCCCAAGAAGAGAGTTCGCCTCTTTTAGCGCGAGCGTGGTTTTTATGGGCTCAAAAAGAGGATATTCTTTGCCGTTTATTTTCACTGTTGATATTTTTGCGCCCATGTCCGCGAATGCTGCGCACAAAATATTTACAGTGCAGCGCACAACACCCTCGTGGGTGCCGGTGCAGTCAAGGAGAATGGTTTTTGTTTTTTTGCCAACCCGCGTAAGCTCCCCGTTTATTATCGGGGGGAATGAGAGGATTTTTTTGTTTTTGTCAATTATGAGAGGGCACTTTCCCTTTACAAGGTGGGAGAATTTTATTCCTTTTTCGTGGTTTTTTAGCATTTGCGCGCAGGTAGAGGGAGAGGAATCCCCGAGCGCCACAAAGCTTGCGGAATCGGGAGGCACTGCCTTGTAGGTAAACGGGGGAGAAATTTGCGATGCATCGTGCAATCCTATTGCCATCCTTTTTCTTCCCCTCCCCAAAGTGTCATGAAGCTTTTCCTGCAATTGTATGATTGAGCCTAAAAATTCATCGTCAAGGCGCACATTCTCGATTAAAGCCGAGCCGATATGCGGGCGGATGGATTTTACAGATGAATCCGCCGTAAAATTTATTTTTGATTTTTTGCAGGCATAGTACGGGGCTTTTGCGCTTATGTAGCTTTTGCATGAGCGCGCCACACCCTCGACGGATAGCCAGTCCGGGCGGTTTGGGGTTATTTCAAGGCTTAGCGAGTCCCCGTCGGATGCGTCTATGGGTATCCCGAGTTCTGTTAGCACCTGCTCCACTTTTGCCGGTTGCATGCCGGATAGGGAGCAGAGGGTTTTTTGCGAAATTTTTATTATTGCCAAATTTTCACCTTAGTGAGTTTTTGAAGCTTTTGCAGCAGATTTTGCGCCATGCCGTTGCGGCGCAAAACAACAAAATGCCTGCATAAAGGTTTTGCATCCATAATTTTAAAGTGATAGCTGCCCCTCATTTTTGCACCCTTGCGATTTTTCCTGTTTTGCAAAGCCGGTCAAGGCTCTCTTCCGCCCTTGCAGGAGCCACCTTATGCGCAGAGCAGAATTCGCTTATTGAGATTTGCCCCCCGTGCGAGAGAAGCCATTCAAGCGCCGCCTCATCAATAAATGAATCCGGCAGATGCAGGAGGGAATCCAGCCTTGAGGAGATAGATTGCAGCCGCCTTGCCTCCTCTAGAGAGCGGCGCGCCATTTTTTCGCGCTCGTCGTGCAGGGCGCGGATGCGCTCCTCCTGTGCGGCAACTGCCGACTCAAGTTCTTCGTTTTTTGCGCTAAGCTCTGCAACAGATTTTGGAATAAGGGAAATGGCGGATTGCAGGGAATTTGATGTTGCCGCCGAGAGCTGGGGGGTGAGCGTGGATTGCCCCATTGCGCAGAGGCATAAAAATATGAGGCGCAAAGCCTCAATCTCGCGCAACGCGGCGCTGTTTGGAGAGGGGAGGGAATAGGTTGCCTCTATGCTGTTTTTTGAGAAAATGAGGTTGATGTAATCGTGCGGGTTTTTTTGCAAATCAAGGGATTTTATATATGAGGCATGAAGGGCAGATTTTCTTATGCTTAATTTGCCAAACCCGGTGCCAGAGAGGGAGGTTGCCCATTTTTTAGGGGTGCCTGATAGCTTTGCTTTTATTCGCAAAACCCCCTCCCGCGGGCAGGAAGGGGGCAAGACGCGGGAGAGGATTTTTTTGGGCTCAATTTCCTCACTCATCATAAACCACCAAATCAGAGAGGCTGCCTGCGCTAACCCCCAATGTGCGGGCGTGCATTTGCGAGAAGATTTCCAGAATTGCGGCATCCGGGACATTTATTGAGCGCAAAAGGGAGAGCGTGGATGAGCGGCTAAGCCCGAATGCGCAGAGCTGAATCGCAAGCTCTGCGGCTTTTAGCGAGCAGTCGTTTTTCTCAAAAAGATGCGCCACCTGCGAAATTTGGGAGCTTGTGCAGCCAAGCCGCCAAAGCCTTTTTTTTAGCTCGTCCCGCCCTATTTTAATATTCATTTTACCAGCCTCCAAAGACCATGGTTTTGAGGGAACCTCCCCATCTATCCTTGAGATTATAAACGGGCCGTCATACGCCCCGGGGCGGCGCAAAGCTATGCGAAAGAGCGCCTGCCCCACCGCGAATTTTTCCATTTGTATAGTGATGCTCTCGGGGCAATTAAGAGATTTTGAGAGCTGCTGGCGAAAATCCGCGAAAATAGTCCTGAATATTGCCAGAGTTGCCGAGTTTGAGAGAATTGCGGGTGAGATATCCGCCGGAGTTTGGGACGCGGTTATGAGGGAAAAGGAATATTTTCTCCCCTCCCGCAAAATTTGCACTATGTCCGAGCGCTCATCCTGCATTATTTTCCATGCCTCATCCACCACAATAATCTGGCGCATGCCGGCGCCCTCGCTTTGCCCCTCCTCGCGCATTCTCTCTTTTATAAATTGCATCAAAACAAGGGCGGCAAGCGAGCGGTGGGCATCTGTTTCAAGCCCTGAGAGGTTGATTGAGACAAGCCCGCTGCCAAGCATGCTGCCGATGCGCAGGGGGCCTTTTGAAAAATAAGGGGTGCAAAAAGGCTCAAGCGCCAGCCACGCCTCCTCTGCGTGGATATTGCGGGATTTTTTTGCCTTGTTTTTCAAAATTTTGAGGGCATCGGCAAGAGTGGGCATATTTTTTCCGCTTTTTGCAGGGCGATGCAAAGAAATTTTTTTTCTTTTGTACGCTGATTCAAGAGCCTCTTTTGCAAGCCGCAGTGAATGCGGGTTGGGCGCGCCGGACACCAAAGAGAGGGCATTGAGGATGCGGGAGACGTGCACCTCTGGAGCCGCCCCTGCATGCGGCTTGCGGCTTTTCCTTTCGGAAGCGGTTGCATGGCTGCAATCAAGCAAATTAAATCCCCCGTTTTTGGAAAAGGTTGCCACTTTTCCTCCGAAATTTAGCACCCATGGGGAATATTCCCCCGACCAGTCAAGTATGAGGGCACTTGTTTTCCATTGGGAAAACGCGCGCGTTATAAAAGTTTTTATAAAAAAAGATTTCCCGCTTCCGGTCATCCCTATTGCGCAAATGTGCGGGTTTGCAAGAGAGCGCCAGTCCCAGTAAAAAGGAACATTGAGGGTTTTTGTGCGCCCTATGTAAACCCCTTGGCAGTTGCCCATAAGGTCCTGTGGGGAGGGCTCTGCCGGGCGAAGAAGAATTCTTCTTCGCGCTATTGTGGAGGAGAGGCATGTTTGCAGTTTCAGAACCCCCATAAAAACAACCTAAACCAGTTCGTCTTCTATTTGCGATTTTGAAGCCGGAGAGATTTTTTCCCATTCCACGCACCTTAGAAGCTCCTCGCCCAGAAGGGTTTGGACAGGGCATGATAGAGAGCTTGAGAGAATTGCCGCGGATTCGCGCGCCTGTGAGCGCACCCTTTGCAAAACTTCCTCCCGCGTCAGCCCGAATGCGGTTGTTTGCGCAAACGCCATCACCTGCATTGGCTTCTCTCCCCCGCCAATTCTGCGTATTTGGGACGAGTAGGCGCTAATTTCCCTCTCAAGCTGGTGCAAAGAGGCAGAATTTTTCTTTAGCTGGGATTTTCTCTGCTCTGCCAAGGAGCGGCGCGCTGTGAGCGAATCCAGATAATCATTCATGTCAAGCCCGCATAGCACAAGCGAAATTTTGATAGTGTGCCGCAGAGAGGAGATTGCCCGCTCAAACATCTGCATAAGCTCTGCGCGCTGCTCCGCACTTTTAAAATCCGAGGAGTCGCGAAGCTGCAATGATAAAAACATGGACGCGTAATAACCGCCGGAGGAGCGCTTTAGCAGGGCATCCTGGGATGGCACAAGCTCAAAGTTCCCCTCCCTAAGCGACGCTTTTGAGAATTTTGCTATCATCGGCCCTAAAAAGTAGCCCCAGCGAAATATTATTATTGATAGAAGAAAAGCCGCGGATGAGATTGCAAAGAGCGCGGAATTTGACGAATAATAGCCTGCAAGAAGGGAAGCCGCGCCCCCTGAGAGCGAAAGATACACCAATGCCCTGTTTCTTAACTGCATAAAAATTCTAAGGAGTCAGGATGCGCACCTCTGTTGCGGGCGCAAGAGTTTTTGCCATTGTAAAAAACGCGTTAGGGTCGGCCTTCGTGTCTTCAAGGTAGTTGTAATGGCATGGGATTGCCGCCTTTGGCTTTAATATCGCAAGCGCCTGCGCCGCCTCATCTGCGTTCATTGTGTAGGTGCCGCCGATCGGAAGGATTGCCACATCGCATTTGAAATCATGCATTTCGGGTATAAGGTCGGTGTCGCCTGCAATGTAAATTCTCACAGGCGCTTTTGGGGTTGGAAATGAGAGGATGTATCCTGCGCCGAAATCTTTCGGGTGAAACGGCTTGTTTATGTTGTATGCATGCACGGCTTCAATTCCTATTCCGGAAATTTTTATTTTTTCCCCTATTTTCATCTCCATTCCGGGGAATTTTCCGCCCCTTGAGATGATTTGGGTTTTATTTGAGAGGATTGCGGATGGCACCACGCAATGGTCATGGTGGGAGTGGGTATGAAGTATTATATCCGCCTTTCTGCACATGCGCCCTATAACAAAAGGGTCAACATATATTTGCATGCCATTGTATTCAAGAAGGATTGACGCGTGCCCGAAATATGTTATTTTCACGGGCCCGAAAACGGTGCAGTTCATAACAAGAATTTGGGGAATGAAGTATAAGAAGATAACGGCTTTAGGGGAAATGGATTACTTCTGTGCGCCCTCCCCTGCGAAGGATATGGGTCGCGCTTTTCCCGTCTGTTATGTGCATTGAGGTGAAATCTTTACCTTGCGCAAGCTGCGCCTCTTTTTTGCCTAATTTTGTTATAAGCGTCTGGTTGCCTCCCCCGTCCGAGCGCATTGTGAGCGAAGTGGCGGATTCAAAGTTTAGGGCAGAGAGAGCCGCTTTTGCAAGGGAATTTTTTTCAACCTCGGGGTTTTTTTCAAATATTCGCGCGATTTCCTGAAAATGAAACATAAATTGCTCGAAATTCGGGTGGGAGAGGTTTATTCTTCTGTCAAAAAATTCTGCCTTGCATGAAGAAGATGATTCTTGGGGGATTTTTAGGGGCGCTTCAGGCGTCAGAGGGATTTTTATTTTGGCTTGCGGCTGGTGCGAGCCCTTTAGCTTTTGAAGCCTTTCTTTTGTTTTTTGCGCGGAATTTGCTTGGGGGGAATTTTTTGTTTTGGGCCGGCTTGCTTTGGCTGCTTTTTTGGAAAATGCTGGTGTAAGGGAATTTTTATTGGAAGGCTGCCCGGTTTTTTTGGAATTGGCGGCTGTTGTTTTGCCTGCCGGGAGCTTTGTTTTTCCTTTTACGTATATGCGCGTCGCCATAGCATATGAAAATGCAGGATTTATTATAAAGCTGAGCCAAAACAGGCGCGCAGGCTTTTAATTTTATGAAAGAAAACCGATTTATGGAAAAGAAAGTTTCCAGAATAATAAAAAAAGGAAAAATTGACGCTCCAATATGCGAGCCGTGCGCATCCTGCGGAGTAAAATGCTGCAACAGGTTTGCGGTGCCTCTTACCGGCTTTGATGTTGCGCGCATTGCGGAGGCAACCGGATTTGAGGCGCAGGAGTTTTGCAGGCTTGAGAAGGCTGAGCTTATAGGAGAGGCGCCGCACTCAAAAATATTTATTGTTGAAGGGGGAAAAATAGAGGAGCGGCTTTTGGCATTAAAGAGAAGGAAAAACGAGTATTGTGTTTTTTCGCTGCATTCGAGCGGATGCGCAATATGGGGGGCGCACCCATATGCATGCATTGTGTATCCGTTTGAGCTTGGAGAGGACGGAAAAATCAGGTATGGGAATAATTTTGTCTGCCCGCGAAAATGGGCAGATGGGGAGTTTGACGCAAAAAAGACGGGAGAGGCAATAAGGAAGATGAGGGAGGAAATTGAGGGGTATAATAAAATTGTGAGAAAATGGAATGCGCAATTTGCAAAAGAAGGGGATGAGAAAAAGTTTTTTGCTTATTTGTTAAAAGAGAGTAGGGAAAAAGCTGTTGAAAAAAAATAAAAATAAGAAAAACTTTACCGGGTTTGTATGTTTTCGGCAAGAGGCTGGGTGTTTGTGATTTCTTTTGTTGCTGCCCCGTTTCCGTTTGCGAACAGGGGGGTTGATTTAATTGTTTTGCCATTTTCCACAAGCGCCAGTTCGTTTCCAATCTGTTTTGTGGTTATGCCCCAACCCAAACCCAGCCTTCCGGTTGGACCTGTGAGGCGGCGGAAGGCAGTGTTAAATTCTGCCATTGTGGGCATTCTGGCGGCTTGTTTGACAGTGGACATAATTGCACCTAAAGAAAAAGTGCAAAAAGCAGAATATATACCAGATGTTACAAATATAACTTATTTTTTAAACACCTGTATAGTATCCCCGTCCTGCAACACGTGAGAAAGCCCTACTTTTTGCCCCGGAAATTTTGCGGAGGGGCCCCATACAAATGCGTATTTAAAGAGCATTAGCAAATCGCGGTGAAGCTTGGGGCACGCATCCGCTATTGTCTCGCCCTCGCGCATCATTAGCGGGACATCATCTGCCAATTCCCCTTTTCTTTTTGTAAATACGCGGATAAGCTTTAGCTTTTTGAAAATTTGCTCGCGCAAAGCATCCACACCTTCCCCGGTTTCCGCGCTTACGGGCACAAAGCCGTATTCTATGTTTTTTAGAAATTCTGCTTTTACCAGGTCGGTTTTTGTGAGTACGGTAAGGGAAGTGGCATATTTTCGGTTTCCTACAACAACGTCAATAAGCTCATCCACAGTTGCGTTTTGGCGGATGGTGACATCTGCATTGTGTATGCCGTATTCGTTTAGCACCCCGGTGATTATGCGCTTGTTCAGGTGCGTTTGTTTTGTAGTATAATTGATATTGAGCCCGCCGCGCGAGGTAACCTGTATGAAAATTTTCGGGGGGGCGGTATCAAGGCGCATGCCTATTCCTTCAAGCTCTTCCACCAATTTTGGGCGGTAGTTGGGGTCAAACACGTCAAGAACCAAGAGAACAAGGTCCGCGTTTCTTGCAACAGAGAGCACCTCTTTGCCCCTGCCACTCCCCTCTTTTGCGCCCGCAATTATTCCGGGCAAATCAAGAAGCTGGATTTGCGCGCCCTTGTAATGCATAGTGCCTGGAATGCAGGTGAGAGTGGTGAATGCGTATGAGGCGATTTTGCTTTTTGCGCCGGTGAGAGCGTTAAGAAGCGTGGATTTTCCGGTTGAGGGGAGCCCTATGAAAACAACTGTGGAGTCGCCGGATTTTTTTACGTCAAAGCCGCCTGTTTTTTTGCCGGATTTTTTTGGGGCCTGCAACTCCTTTTTTAATTTGGCAATTTTGCTTTTGAGGATTCCGATATGAAATTCGGTTGCCTTGTTTTTTTGAGTGCGCCCCATCTCTTCTTCGAGCTCTTTTAATTTGTCTGCGACTCCCATGGAAAAGATTAGGGGCGGCTGGGTATTTAAGCAAATGCAAATTGATTTTTGAAAAATTCTTGCCGGCAGAAGGGCAGTAGGGCAGGGCGGATTGTTTGGGGGGATTTGGGGCGGCAGGGCAGGCATTTAAAGAGTTTGGTGTTAAATGATAGAATAACAAGTAGCGTGAGAATATGATTACAACAATGTGCAAAATATGCAAAACAAGCCCCAACAGGCAGGTGTGCGAGCAATTTTCAAAATATTTCTCTAACAGCCCGTTTCTGGTTGAATCGGGGGCGGTGAGGCAGATGGGAGAGGCATGGAGCCAGTGCGCCGGAGGGGATTGGGGGTTTTCCCTCTCTGCTTGCAAAGCCGTTGAAGAGCGGATAAGCCGTGAGATTGAGGTTGTTGGGGGAAAACGGGATAGATTAGGAGGCATGGGCAGAGAAGTGTGGAGCAGAATGCAGGGTATGAGCACATATGGGTGTGTATTAGAGGATTTGAAATGCCGCAAAAAAGTTATGGAAGGAGTTATTGAAAATTTTTATGACAACAGCCCGGTGATGCATCTTGCTTTTGCGGCGGACGGCTACCAGAAGCTTTTTGTAAATATAAATAATATGCTAAAAGAGGCGGAAGGGAAAAATGGCGAATTGAAATGGGGGCAAAAAAAGATTTTTGATTATTTGAAAGGTTGCGCCGCCTCGGCAAAAGAATGCGCGGACGCGATCGGGAATTTTGCAATTGAAATGATGGAGCATTAGTGTTTTTTGCAAAATAAGATATTTGCCTGTGGATTAGTTTTTTGAGCCGCGCATGTTGAGGGATACTGCGCGCTGCACCCCTGCCTGATGAGCCTGCTCAGGCATATTGTTTTGGGCGGCAAATGATTCTGCCATGTTAAAATTTTTCTCTTTCATGTATGAGTTGAAGAGCCGGAGGCGGTAATCTTTTGCGATTGAGGGCTTGCCTTTTTCTTCCGCCGCCAAGGCAAGAAAATAAAATTTTGTTGCTGCCGGGCATGCAAGGGGGTCTATTCCGAAATTTTTCATCAATGAGCTTGCGGCTGAAGTTATGCTTATAAGAAGGTTTTTTGCCCGCTTGCTTTGTGAAGAATTAAGGCATGCCGCAGAATTCATTTTATCACCGTTTAATATTTGGTGGCTTTTTTGAGTATAAAAACTTTTTTTCAAAAAAAAGGAAAAAAATGCAAAAAAGGCAGGGATATAAGCTTTTTTTGGAAAATAATTCCATGAAAATAGATGAGAAAGATATTGAGCTTCTTGAAATTTTGCGCAAGGACTGCTCGCTTACAAAGAAAAAAATGGCGCGAAAAACTGGCTTGCCGCTTACCACGGTGCATAACAGGGTGGCAAGGCTTGAGAGGGATGGGTATTTGCAGGGGTATCGCGCGAGGATAGGATGGAAAAAGCTGGGGTATGGCATTAGCGCCATAATAAGCATGAGCGTTGATTATAAAACAAAAAATTATTCGCAGGAGGAGACGGCTAAAAGGATAATGGGGCTGGAGGGTGCGGATTCTGTTTCTATTGTTGCCGGCGGAACTGATATTATTGCAAGGGTGAGGGCAAAAGATACGGATGAATTAAATGATTTTATCACAAAAAAATTAAGAAAAATCGAAGGGATAGACAAAACCACTACATTTGTTATTTTGAAGGAATTTGAATAGAAAAAAGGTTTATTCTTTTGATAAAAAAGATTAGTTGTCCTCTTCTGCCCATTGGGAGTCGTCCATTGTAAAATCGGGCGCAGATGAAACTTCGCTGTTTTGAGGCGCGGCTGATTTTTGCGATATTTTTTTCTGGCGGGCGGCGGAAGGGAGGGATTTTTTCTGCCCTGGCTTTTGCTTTTGCCCTGTTTTTATTTCGGTAAGCTCCCAGTCGGCAAGCTCTTTTGCAAGAAGCTCTTCAAATTTTGAGCAAAGCAATTTGTCATATTGCGCCCAGTCGGGAGTTTTGGATGCGTTTGTTTTGAGAATGTAATTGGAAGATTCAAGGCATTTTAGCACAAAGTCAATTTCAAGCAGGGCGGGCGCATTGTGTTTTATTGAGGCATGGTAAATCATATCATATAATTTGCCTTTGTAAAATGCCTCCATAACATAATCTTCGGGGGGAAGCCCGCTCTCCTCAGAGCGGCGGGCAAGAGCAGGGGGGATGAAATTTAATTTTAGTTTTTTTGCTATTGCGCCCAGGTCAGCATTGTAAAGCTCTTTTGCGCTGGCTTCGGGCAAAGAGCAGAAGTCGCAGTTTAATTTTGTGGAATTGATGCCGCTGCCGCGCTGGAGGGTGAATACCGGGATAAACTGGCGCTTGTCCAAATCAGATTCAAACTGGGAGCCAAGCAGGCGATACATGCGGCTTGCGCGCCCAAAGCGCATCTTGCGCAAAAATGAATACCTGTCTGTGGAATACATTGAGGCCGCGGGCATTCCGAAAACAAGCTCAAGCCGGTCTTGAATGTCTTTGAGGGATTGGGCATGAAGGTTGTAGAGCATGAAAATGCCGGGCTGGGTGTTAAGCAGGTTTATCACCCCCTGAATTGCTGTGCGGGAGCGAATTTCATTTATTATTACGCAGGCGTCTCCCATGCGCAGAGAGGCGTTTGTCATTGAAACCAAATCAAGCTCGTTTGTGGGGGAATAGTCGTCCCGGTCAGAGGCGGCTACGCGCACCGCGCCGATGTGAAAGCCGCGCTTGCGGTACGCTTTTACAGGAATTTCCTCTATGTCCTGCAAAGGAAGAATTCTTTTTTTCAGGCCGATGGCGGCGATTTTTGCCGAAGTGAAAGCGGTTTTTCCCACCCCTTTTAATCCCAATACCGCCTCAGAGCAGCCGAGCCCCACCAAAACATCGTCATAGCCTGCAAAGAAGGGAGTGAAGGAATTGTATTTTAGGTATTCCGCGTACGTGAACGGCTCTGCCTTCATTATGCGCAACGCAGCCTGCAAATCCCCGAATGTTGCTGGCGGGCGCTGCAAGTGGCATCTCATCGCAAGCCGGGTTAGCACAACATCGATTATCGGGTTTTTATCATCAAATTTTCTTGTTCCTTTCTGGGTTGCGACAATGTTCCTAAAAGCGCGCTCAAGCATCTGCTGATTATATTGCCAGAGAGTATGGCATAGCCCGAATTTTTGGTGCTCTATGTAGAGGGCGGCGTTTTGCGCGTCGATGTAAATGTCTGTTATGTTTTTGGAGTCAAGTGCGATGTTCTCTATGGGGGCGCCAAGCCCGACAGACCATGCGGCCGCCTCCCTACCCATTGCAAGCGCCCGGCTTGGGGGCAGTGAAATGCCCTGCACCTGCGCAGAATCCATAAAATGCTGGCGGAACTGGCGCATCTTCTCCTCAAAAATTGTTGTGTAGTCTGCGCCCTCTTTTGTTGTTTTTAGCTCTGCGTTTACCTGCTCTTTTAGCATTTGCGAGAGGGCGTCCGAGAGGCTTTCGATTGGCGGATTTTTTTGCACATATAGTAAAGAATCCTGCCCGGCTACCTTGTAAACTTGCGCGCTTACCCCGTATTGGAGAGAATACTCGCCGTCGGGCACAAGCTGCGCCCCTTCCGGCACCGCCTTTATGTATGACTGGGCGTATGGGGTGCTTTTGAGGTTAAGGATTGAGAGAAATGTTTTTCGCAGGTCGGAATATTTTTTTGAGAGGGTGAAAAGCCGTGTTTTCTCGTATGCGTCAAGGATTCCGTTTACCCATGATTGGAAATCATGATAGCCTTGCACAAACGCGGATTTTTGCGGAATCGGCTCGGAATAGTCGTGCAATAATTGCGCTGCGCGCAGGGGGTTTTGAAATATTGTTTCATAAAATTCGCGCAAGAGCGCCTTTCTGTTTACATATTGGTCGTCCTGCGGGTGCCCGTATACTTCTTTTTTTAGCATTATTGCCTCTATTTGGCGGATAAGCCCAACATATTCGCAGAAGATTTGGGATTTGTCCTCGCTTAACTCTATTATTGCCTCCTCCTCGTAGCGCATGGTTTTCCAGTTTTTTTCCAGTGTGGAAATGGTGTGAAGGTGGGAGTCAAGGCATGCGTTTGTGCCAAGCCCCAGCCCGCAGGTGAGGCAGTCCATTGAGAGGCGGGTTCCGTGGTATGATGGGCGGCATGCCATAGTGATGGCACTCATAGTGCATTTTTATACATAACTGCGCGCAAAATTCTGCAAAAAAATAAACAAATAAAAAACAAATAGGATGCGGCGGGTTTGGGGCATGAAACTTGCACTTGATATTTTTTGATTTTGCGGGCCGGCTCGGCTATTGTGAACGGATTTGGCATTGAGTTGGTTTTGGCGGGGGCTGAAGTGTTTTTATAATAAGAAGGATAAATGAAATGCATGGACCTGCCGGTTTTGTTTGAGGAATTTTTCATCGCCCCAATAATGCAAAAAAGCGGGTATAATATTGTAAATACTTTTGCATACGCACTTGCGGCGCTTTGCGCCCTTTTTGCTGTTTGGAAAATTCTTGAGTGGAAAAAAATAAATATCGGAAAAGAATTTTGGGCGGGGGCAGTTGGCTTTACTTTTTTTGGCTCTTCTTTGCGCGTTGTTATAGACGCGGTGGATTCGGGCGCGATGGCAAATGCGCTGTTGGTATATTCTGCCTCCGGGGCGCAGGGAGGGAACGCCGGCGCGTATTTGGGAAGCGGATGCGCCTGGTTTTTTGGAGGGATTGCGCGATGGCTTTATCCCGAAATTTTAAATTCAGGGATTTTTGCCTATTCTTTTCTTACCGTAAGCCCGGGGATGTATTTGGCGGTTGCGGGAATGTTTTTTGCTGCAATGTATTTGGAAAAAAAGATGGGGGCAAGATATTTCGCGGGGGCTTGCGGGGCGGCGCTTTGCGCGGGGTGCGTTGCTGCCCTTCTGCCTCTGATGCAATACTTTGATTACGGGGCGATTATTGTTTTGGGCGCCGCCGCGGTCGCCGCGCTGATGGCTTTTATTTTCAAGTTGGATAGAATCGAATATGTTTTGCCTGTTTTTGCGCACGCGCTTGACGGGGCGGCGACGTGGGTGTCCATCGACATATTCGGACCGGCGCATTCTATCGCATATTTTGAGCAGCATGTGTTTCCAAGCGCGATTGGCGAGGGGACTCCTTTCGGGTATTTTGCGTTTTTTGCAATTAAAGCGGTTTTTGCCGCCGTTGTGGTGAGCGTGATACGGCGGGAGGAGGACAGGCGGCTTGTGCTGTATTTGCTGCTGGTGATCTTGATAATAGGGCTTGCGCCGGGATTGCGCGACGTGCTGCGAATGGTTGCCGGGACATGAGATAATTTGCCGGAAATAAGTTAAGCTTAAAATGGGCGGTTGTGAAACTTAATTATACAGTTTTTGGTGTGTAAAATGGCTAAAGATAATGTTGGCGCGAAAAAAGAAATTGTTTCCATAATATCCCCAAATTGCGCGGATATTGCGCCCCCTTCTGTTATTACAAAAAGGTTTCCCGACGGAGAGAGCTATTGCCGGCTTGAGGGAGTGGACAATTTATCTGGGAAAACCGTGAGAATTTTGCACCGGCTTTTCCCAAACCCTGATGAGAACCTTATCACGCTTTTGCAGATTATGTATGGGGCAAAGGAGAGCGGGGCAAAAAGGATTGAGCTTATTATCCCTTATTTGCCATATGCCCGCTCGGACAAAGTGTGGCTTACCGGCGAGGTTGTGAGCGCAAAGCTTCTTGTGCAGCTTCTAAAGAGCAGCGGTGCAAAAAGGATTTACACCTGGGACTGCCATTTTCTAAAAAAGCCGGGAAAGTTTGATTACCACGGGCTTAGCATTGTGAATAGATGCATGGGAGAGCACCTTGTGGCATATTTGCGAAAGACGCAGCCGGACGCGGTGGTGGTGAGCCCGGACGCGGGCGCAAAATATTTGGTTGGTGACAGCGGGCTGTTTATGAGAAAAGAGAGGGGAAAGTATGCGGAAGGGGAAGAGGCGTTTCGCCCTGTTGAGAAGATGGAGGCGGATTTTGAGCTTAAGGGGAAGAATGTGATACTTGTTGATGATATGATTGCAGGCGGAGGGACAATGGTGAAGGCGGTGCAAAAATGCCTTGAGATGGGGGCAAAGGGGGTTTGCTGCGCCGCCACACACGGCATGTTTCTTGGAGGGGCGCTAAAGCGCCTGCTTGCCGCGGGGGCGGGGCGGGTTGTGACAAGCGATTCTGTGCCAAACCCGGCAGCCGGAGTGAGCCTTAAGCCTGAGATTGAAATTCTTTTGAAAAAATAAAAGGCATGATTGGCAGTTGTGAAGTTTAACCTTATTTTCACTTGCGGCAGCCATTGCTGAAATTTTTTGTTTTGCGGGATGCGGCTTGTTTTTTGTTTGGAAAGCGGGGTGGTGTTGGCGCGGCCAAGATAAAACCTTTTAATAACCCTATGTGAATTGTTGGCATGGCAGCATGGAATACTTACACGGCTTTCACGGTTTTTGTTGGGGCGATGCTTTTTCTCCAGGGATGCGTCGGCAGTGGGGCGGCCGGAAGGTGCGCAGAATTTAGCGACAGCCTGCAAAAAGGGGAATGCCTGAAGTATATGGCGGTTTGGTATCAGGACCCATACACTTGCTATGACATCGGGGACAAATTTACGCGTGAGGAATGTTTGGAGCAGGCTATTGACCCGAAGGAGGCAAAACGCCTGCAAACAAAAAGCGTTGAGGTTGAGGGACCCCCGATAATAATTGAAGAGAAACAAAATACGGTTTTGGAAGAGGAAGATGCCGTCTCAAAATGCATGAATGAGAAGGTGATGGGGAGGGACGCCTGTGTGCGCGAGATTGCCCTTGCACAAGGGGATTTGCTGATGTGTGATGAAATAGGCGCCGCAGAGCTTCGCCGCTCATGCGTCTCAAACATTGCAATAAGCAAAAAAGATATGCAAAAATGCGAGAAGCTTCTGCGAAATGACGACGTGCAGCTTTGCAAATATTATTCTGGCTGATTTTTTTCAAATTTTGAAAGGGTTAAGTATTGAAGCTGCCCGGAGGCGAAAATAGGGCGGGAAATTGTTATTTTTGTTTCTGGGCTGCACTCTTTTGGGATGGGAGGAAGGGCTTTTTTTTGGGAAATTGCGCATGTGATGCAAAAATTCGGGTTTTCCTGCGCAAGAGAGACGCATTGGGGGCAGGTGAGATTTTTTTCTGCGCAGATTGCGGCAAAATCCTCAAGGGATTGATATTGGTAAAAATCAATAAGGTTGCTGCCGAATGTTGGGGCGCTTGCGCTAAGAAGCAGCGCCGCAAGCGCAAGTGTTGAGGAAAGAATGGCTTCTGCCGACATCATGTCAATACCCACACGCCCAAAACGAAATTGGGTTTGTTGCCGAATCCAGCATCTTTCGCTTGATGCACATTTGGTTTTTTTGCAGGATTTGAGGGGGGGAGGAAATATAGTAAGCGATTGCGCGCAATGAGAGATTTGCGCCCCTCTCTTTCAGGTATTGCGCAGAGGGTGAGAAATCCTCGGATAAAAAACCTATTTTTGCAAAATTTCCTTGTGAGCTTGGCGGGTGAATTATTAGTGTATTATTTTTCATGGCGGCAGAATAAACATAAGCAAACGTGGACTCTTGCGCCATGGCGGATAATTTTTGCGCGTTATTTGCATTATATGATGCGGGGGTTTGCGCATATAGCAGATGATTTAGGGTTGGGATTGTAATGGTAAGGATTATGAAAAATGTTAGCGCTAAATCCGCGCTTGCCAATATTGCGCGCCTCTTAACATGTTGGTGCGGGGCAGTGTTCGCACTGGCGCATGCGCCTGTTATCGTTCGCGCGCCCTTAATGAAGGGTTGCTTGAAGGCTTTCATATTCTGATGCACCCGGATTTATTGTTGGGGCGCGGGAGGCGCCATCGGCTATTATGTTTCTTGCTCCTGCGGCATATGGAATTGCCAGGTTTTTTCCCAATATTGTCCCTTGCGAGGCGCAATAAATAATTCCTGAGTTTAGTGAGGAGTGGGAGAGGGAGAGCGCATCGCGCGCCTGTGAGGCAGAGGCATGCGCGGTTGAGGATATTTTTAGAAGCGGGGATAAGAGGGCGCTGAGCATTAGCAGAAGAAGCAGAACGCCCAGAAGAATATCAAAAGTTGCCTGCGCGCGCGCCATCAATTCAACTCCGCCGGAAAAAACTCGCCTTGGGAAGATGTTCCTGTCGGGAGGTGGGTTGCTTTTGTGAAAATTCCCGTGTCCAGCTTCACTATTGTTTTGTTTGTTAATTTGTCCTCGTAAAATGTGATGTGGGACGCGCATTTTTCCCAAAGAGCCGGTGCGGGCGAGGTTGTTGGGGGCGGAGGGGGCTCAAACCCTTCACTATAATCTTTGCAATAAATTTCAAAAGAGAAATCATTTGTGTTGGCATCAATTAGGTTTTTTTGCCATTGGGAGAGAATTGCCGCGCGTATTATTTCTTTTTTTGCCTCATTTTTTGCAGCCTGCGCCGCAATGCTAAAAGAGGAGGAGGCGAATGTAAATTTTATTGGCTGCGCTGTTGATGGCGCGGCGGAGTCGATTGCTTCCAGATATGGCTTTAGAAAATCATAGGCATATTGCGCGGAGGGAAGAATGGTGCGTTTGAATGCTATTTGCTGGCTTAATGCCGAATGCGCCGAATAAGCCGGGGAAAGTGAATTATTTTTTGGTGGGAGGGTGTGAGGCAGAAGAAGCATTGTGGAGAGAAGAAAGAATAATATGAAGGTTGCATAACCCTTCAAAAAACCACCCGAAATTTTTTGGATGGAAACAATAAAAAATACACATGCACCTGATGAGAAAAATTAGCTAACATATGAGTTTACTGTGTTGGGGGCGGGTTTGAGATATGGGATGGGGCTTGGGGTTGGTTGCGGAAATAATAGTTTGGTGGGGGGGCTGAAAATTAACAGTCGCATGTGATGCAGGTGCCAAGGCCGGCTATCTGCCCTAGGACGCAGGGGGCGACTTGGGAGATTATTATCCCTATGATTGCGCCTGTGAGGCAGGAGGTTGCCCATACGTTTGCGCGCGCGCGAGTCTCTGCTCCAAACATCTGCCCTGCAGAATATATTACCCCCGCCGCGATTACAAGAAGCATGGCAGAAACTGGGATAAGGTTTTGCAAATCACAGCAAAGCTGGTTTAGCGCCCCTTCGAGGTATTCGGTGCCTGTGCTGGCTGCAAACAGGAAGGAAAGTGCGACGTTTGCACATACTAGCATGAAAAATGTTTTTTGTTTTAAAATGTTGGATAGCGCCATGGTTGCGACCTTTTGTAATGAATGTATTGAGAGAGAAGTATTTTAAACAATTTTGCCATAAAGTAGTGTGTGCTAAAACAGCAGCGGCCAGGGTGAGAATATGGGTATGAAGGTTTCAAAAATATATGGGATGGACATTTACACAGATGCTGGGAAGTTTTTGGGAAGTGTCCAAGATGTGCTCATCGACTTGGAATTGGGCAAAGTAATAAGGCTTGTGATGGAGCCATTGACAAATATCTCGCGAGAGGAGGCAAAAAAAGTGCTTCGTGAGAGAAGCGTTCTCTTCAACTCTGTAAAAAATGTTGAGGATGTTGTGGTTGTCGGGCGCCAGAGCGGGCTTGGCTCTGAATAAATTTTTACTTATTTTTCTTTTTTTTACCCCAATATAAATTGTTTTTAGTTGAAAAAGAGCTTCTTTTAAAATAATATAGGGGGACCCCATAATTCCGCTATTGATAATATGGGCTGGGTGCCGGATTTCTAGATTTTGGTTTTATGGGTAGGAGAGAAGAAATTTTAGTTATTTTTATACATAAAAAAGTAATAATAATAACTATTATACAATAATATATAAATAATATGTAACTATAGTTACAATATGATAATATATTGCTTTGATTTGAAAACAAAGGACTTAGAGAGCTACAATCGCATAAAAAGGCGTTTTTACTATGATTTGGCAAAACTTAGCAAACACAATTTTTTATGGAACACCAAATCAGTAATCTGCATTGATGAGGCGCAGGAGGCGTTATTTGACCTCTTTTTTTTAAAATACAGGGAAAACCTGGCACTTTTCAAAGCAAGGGCAAGTAGCATGGAACAGGTTTATTAAACAGATTTCTTAGAATATATAATAGCGGAATTATGGGGTGTGGGAGAAGAAAAATAGTGGGAAGTGGATTTGAACCACTGATCTCTGGGTCACTCATTTCCAAAGGAAATTATGAGCCCAGCGGGCACTCCAAGCTACCCCATCCCACTGCAAAAACAGGCATTCCTCTTATTCTCTCAAATATTTATAAAACACCCTTATTCAAGATAATGCAGCATGCTGCCACAAGAGGGGCACCTGAAATTATAATCTCTTGCAAGCTCAAACAAATATTTTTTGCTTTTCCCCTCTTTTGAGCAATAATAATATTCTGCCCCCTCAACATCCGCCGCTTCGGCGGGCTTGCCAACCTCAATCTTTTTCATGCCCTCTGCAAGCTCTTTTGCGTGCGGGTTGTCAAGCTTCCACATATAAGAATACCAGCCGCTGTTTTTGTCCCTGTTTCGCGAATAATTCGCAAGCCCCTGCGAGTGAAGCCTGTTTAAAACAACTCGTACATCACTTGCCCTCAACGCGGTCTTTTTCGATATCTCCTCATCCGAGAGCTCACAGGTAAACTCACGGATAACATGAATCGCATGCTCTCCCACAGTTTGAATAAGCCATTTCCTCACTCTCGCGTCCCCTAAAAGCTCATCCAGCCAAATCTTATTCATCGGCTCGCCGCCGCGCCGCCTTTTAGGCTTTTCTTCAGATTTTATTTTTACTCGTTTTAGTATCTGCACGCCTTTTCCTGCATTTTTTTGCTTTGGATTTTTGGCAGCCTTTAGCCTCGCAGTTTTTAGTTTTGGTTTTTTTAGTTTTGACATTTTTCTACCGCCTTTTCCCAAGCCGCGCGTTCTCTTCTTTTTGGGCATGTTATCTATTATGGCTTCGGAAGTTTATATAGGTTGCTGTTTTTACACACATTTACTTTTTTTGCCATGTGAAAATTCAGGCCGGCCCGCCAACTCCTCTCCCCCGTAATAATGGTCCAGAAAAACCGCCAAGGCCGCGATTTCCGAATGCGGCTGGGCTGTTACAGATACATTAAAATCCGCCAGCTCATAGCATTCTGGCGGCACTTTTTGCGAGCCCACCATCACAATACAGTCTTTGCCAGCATCCCTTAATTTTTCCACACTCTCCTGCAAACCCTTCCCATACATTGTAAGATGCACGAAGCATCCTCCTTTTTCTTTAAACTCTTTTACAAATTTTTCCCAATCCTCGATATATTTTGCCTCGAAATTTCCTCCCCATTCTTTTACAACTTTTTTTACCCTCGCAATAAGCTGCCCGTCCTTCTCTCCGCTAAAAATTATCCCTTCGGCGCCAAACGCCCTTGCCACAAGCGCAACATGCATGCTCGCCCGGTTGTCGCGAAACTTTCGATGCCCGTAGCGCAAAACCCACAAAACCATAAAACATCTCTTTATTTTCAATAAACATTTGTTTGCGCCACTCCTCCCTCCGGCAAAAAAATTCAAAGCACTGCGCCCGCATCTATTTTCAGGCAAGATGCCTTCCGGCAAGCCTGCCAATTAAAATCGGGCCCGGTGGGATTTGAACCCACGACCTATTGGTTAAGAGCCAACCGCTCTGGCCAAGCTGAGCTACGAGCCCAAAATACAAGGATAAGATTTGCTATCCACTAATATAAAAGCCTAATTTCCTTCTGCGGCAACCGGGGGCGGCGCCTCTATTGCCCCAACACATTCCTCGCGCATGCTGGAGTTTGTGATAACGGTGCAATAGCTTCTGTCTTTTTTTGCATAAGCATATTCAAGATAGCAATTATCTTTTCCTGCCTCCGCCCTTGCGCAATATTCCGGCGTTCCGGTTGCCACGACGAGGCGGGTTATGCATGATTGCATCCCCTGTTCATCTTTTGACGCCATGCATATGCGCGCATCCTTTGCATCAAACGCAACCCTGAATATGCATTTGTCATAAGCCCCCGCATCCCCCACGTCTCCGATGCATTGGGCTGCCTGCATCGAAACACTGTTCCCGGACGCAAGAAGCTCTCCCACCCGCGCCTCATCGGAGTTTTCCTCAGGCATGTTTATCACAAGCTCTTGCGGAACCTCAAAAAACGAGTATTGCGCGGAGTAAGTCGCGCTCTCCCCGCCAACCAAATAAGTGTCAGAGCTCCTAAGGGCTATCCCAAACTCATCATCAAAACATCGCTCTATCTTTACAACATACCCCGCATCCACATATTCATATGATATGTTTGTGCAAGCCCTTCCCGCAACCACGGCGCCGGTGGCATTTTTCTTAAAAACAATTTTTCCGCCCTTTATGAGCCTGCGCATGTCCTCAGCCGCCCCTTCGGGCGCAAAGAGAAATTCCTGCCTTAACTGTGTTGTGCGGTTTTTGAGTTCCCCGCCCGGGCTCACCCCTGTGCATTTTTGCCCCTCGCCCGGAAAATTCACGCAAAGAAATTCCGACCCTTCCTCAAAATAATATCTTTCATCATAAATGCTTCCCTTATGCAGCACCATCCCGCTATCCCCGTTTCTCTCTATTCTCACCATCGTGCCATATCCATAAAGGTCATCAAGCGAAAACTCCAACACATATTTTTGTGAAACATTCTGCTGTTTTTCCAGCGCGCCAAGAAGAGCAACCGCCTGCGGGCTTTGCAAAGAATCAACCGCTTCCCCCCCATTCCCCTCCGGGAAGGGCGCAAGCCCCATCCAATAGCTTCCTGCCCCCACCACTATTATTATAAGGGCAAAAACAACTACAAGCAGGGCATTTCTTCCCCCCGGCACGTTATCTTTAGTTTTTTCATTCTGCACACATAACACCTTCTGCACATTATTTGGAAGCATGAATTTTAATTATATCATTATGCTTTAGCGCATAATCTTTTGAAATCTTTCTTTTTGTGCGGGCATCCACCGCCCCAACATATTTATCCGCAATCCCGGTGTGTATTTTCCCGGCCAATTCAAACGCGCTCGCCCCTTTTTTCATCAAAACAACATCAGGCAAAACATTTCCCTTCGAGTCCGAGAATTTTCCCTCATCCTCGACAGGATAAACCGCAATCATCCCCAGCTTCTCAAACACAAGGCTATGAAGAATTTTATGCACTCCTGTCCCCCCGCCCTTTTTCATAAACTCCCTTATTTTCCCAAGCCCCTGCAGCTGCCTCTCCTCAGGCTTTCCAACAACTGCAAAATCATCCTCACACGGCAAATACCTCACAATTCCCGCAGCAGCCGCCCTCTGCAGCGCAAGCTCATAATTTGCAGAGCATGCAAAAATCCCGGCCTCTTCCCCGCCCGCCGCGCCGACGCGCGCAAGCGCACCGGGCAAGTCTGCTTTGTTGGCCGCCCAAATTATTTTTTTCCCCTCCTCACACAATATTTTTGCAAGCGCGCACAATTCTCCCTCCCCCCCGGAAATTCTGCGCACATCCATTCCGGCATTTTTTGCAGCCTGCAAAAGCGCGCTTCTCTCAAAACGCAGTCCCGAGAGCGCCTCCGCAAGGGATGAAAATTCGCGCATTTTGTATTTTGGCAAATTTCTCCAAAGTATTGAAAATATCCACTCTTCCATCTCTTTTTTCAAAAACCCCTTATCCTCCTCCAGCGGGAAATCCTGCGCAGGCTTTCCTTCCAAATCCGTGCCGCCAGAGGCATCTATTATGTGCACAAACCCCTCAGCGCCCGACAAATCATCAAGAAATTTGTTTCCCATCCCCCGCCCTTCGTGCGCCCCCGGCACAAGCCCTGCAACATCAAGAAGCTGAACAGGAATTTTTCGCATTCCATCCGCGCATCCCCCGCGCGCGCCGCATTTTAGCCCAAGCTCTTTGCAGGGGCAGGGGGAATAAATAAACGCAACGCCTTTATTCGGGTCTATTGTGGTAAAAGGGTAATCCGCTATCTCCACCTGCGCCTGCGTAACTGAGGCAAAGAAAGTGCTTTTTCCCTTGTTCGGCGCCCCGACAATTCCTATCTGCATATATTTTTATTTGCTTAAAAAGAAGTTTAAACCTGCCTGCCCAAATATATAACATGCTCTTTAGCGAAAAGTATGCCCCAAAAAAACTCTCGGCCGTGGCGGGAAATAAAGAAACCGTTTCCCGCATGCGGCAATGGGCGCTGCAATTTTCCTTGGGAAAAAAACAAAAGCCCCTTCTTCTCTTCGGGCCGCAGGGCAGCGGCAAATCCGCCGCCGCGCAGGCGCTCTCAAGCGAGCTTGGGCTGCAGATAACACAAATTCTTCCCCCACAAAAAGAGGAAGTTTCCCGTTGGGAGAGGCGCACGGCGGAACTTTTTGCAGGCTCGGCGCTGTTCGCCTCCTCCGCGCTTGCAATCGCGGATGATGTGGACACATGGCATCTCTCAAAGGTGCGCGGCATAGGCGCAAAGCTTGCCGCCCTGATAAAAGACTGCAGAATCCCCCTCATACTTACCGCGAAGGATAGGTATGACAGGCGCCTCTCGCCTTTTCGCGCATATTGCGAACCATTGCAGTTTAAGGCAATAAATGACGCAGACATCTCAAGCGCCCTCTCCGAAATTTCCGGAAAAGAGGGCATGGGCTATGACACAAACTCCATAAAACAAATAGCCTTCTCCTGCAAAGGCGACCTTCGCGCCGCGATAAATGATTTGCAGGCGCGCAACTTCTCCTCCTCGCGCGATAGTGAAAAAAAACAATTTGAAATTGTAAAGCTGTGCTTTCGCTCCCCCACATACAAATCAACAAAAGGATTATCCCTCGGCTCTCTCGCCGAGCGCGGCACCCTGAAATTATATGTGTGCGAAAACACGCCCGCAGAGCTTTCCAACAAGGAAGACCTTTCCCGCGCCCTCTCCCGCCTCTCGCGCGCAGACATATTTGACGGGCGCATAATGCGGCGCCAATACTGGGGCTTTTTGCGCTATTCCTCAGACCTTCTTATATGGGGCGTCTCATCAGAGCGGCGCCATCCAAAGGCAGGCTTTGTTTCTTACGGCTTTCCCACATATATCGCAAAAATGGGGGCATCAAAATCCATGCGCGCGGCATACAAGCACGCCGCAAAAAAAATCTCCCCCCTAACCCACACCACAACAAAAACAGCACGCTCCTACATCCCGCTCATACGGATGCAGGCAGCAGTTGAAGGGGGCGCGAAGTTTCTTATGGACTTTTACAAATTCGGAGAGGACGAGCTTTCAGGCATCCTGGGAATTTCGCCAGATTCTCTAAAAAACGGGAAAACAGGAAAAAAGCCAACCACAAAAAAGAAAAAAGAAGCCTAATATTTTCTGCACAAGCGCGCGCCTGCAAAAAATTTAAATTATCACTTCTCCCCCGTGCCCCTTTATAAACAAATCAAGTTTTCCCTCGGTTTTCACCCGTTTTTCCTCGATAGCTTTATAAATAACCCCTTCTTATTCTTCGTCGTTAGAACGGAGGTGTCCAAATGGGCAGAAAAATTGGAAGCGAAAAAATAAAGCGAGAAGACGGCTATCTTTACTACATAGGAAAAGACGGCCATGTATGGCGTGCCCCCATGAAGCACAATAAAAGGGGCAAGAAGAAGAAAATCGGCATGGAGAAAATCCAGAAAAAGAAGGGCTTCATGTACTACCTTGGCAAGGACGGATACGTCTATGAGGCCAAGCTGAAAAACTCTTAAGAGTCTTTTCAGGATTTTTCCTCGGAAAAAAACTTTTGGGGCGTTTGCCCCGCACTTATTTTTTAAAAACAAAAATTTTTTTTCGCGGCCCGCGCCCGCCCCGCTATTTTGCGTTTTGCGCGTATTTTGTTGCATGCACCGCCTCTAAAAATCTTCTTATTCAAATCTTTTTATGATGGATATAACGGTTCTCGGCTCTTCGGCGTCCGCCCCTACCCCCCAACGAAGCCTTCCCTCAATAGCCGTGCAAATAAACGGGGATATAATTTTGCTTGACTGTGGGGAAGGCGCGCAAAGGCAGATGATGCTGCATGGCGCAAGCTACGCAAAAGTAAAAGCAGCGCTAATTTCCCATTTGCATCTTGACCACTTTCTAGGGCTTTTCGGGCTTGGCGAAACCTTGCGCCTCTCCGGAAGAGTTGAGCCAATAAAAGTATTCGGCCCCCCAGGCACAAGAAAATTTCTCTACTCTTTTGGGCACCGCGAAATTTTTGATGTGCATGAAATCACAAAAGCCGATTGCTCGAAAAAAAAGCCTTTGCATATAATGCAAAACCACCAAATTTTCTGCTTTCCCGCATCGCACGGCAAGCGCACAAACGCCTTTGGCTACATTATAGCTGAAAACGCGCGCCTGCGCTTTCATGAAAAAAAGGCAAAATCCCTCGGGCTTGCGGGCCCGCTCTTTTCCCAAATACAAAAAAAGGGAAAATTAAAAATAGGGAAAAGAATTATCCGCCTAAAAGACATCACTTATTTGCAAAAAGGGCTTCGCCTTGCATACAGCGGCGACAGCCTCCCATGCGCCGCAACAACAACCGCCGCAAAAAACGCGGATTTGCTTATACATGACTGCACCTTTGACGATTCGCGCGCCGATTTGGCAAAAGAAAAATTCCACACCACTGCCTCACAGGCGGCAAAAATAGCAAAAATAGCAAAAGCAAAATCCCTGCTTCTCACCCACATAGGCGGTAAATATTCAAAAGACGCGTCTATTCTTCTTGAGCAGGCAAAAAAAATCTTCCCAAACTCCCAAATCGCGCAGGACGGGATGAAAATAACATTAAAATAAGCCAAACTTCTTAAAAAAATTAGAAGAATCAAAACAAGCTATAAAAAACAAGAAAAATAAAAATTTAAAATAAAAAACAAGCTATTTCTTTTTCTCCGCAGCTTCAGTCTGCCTCAGCTGAATCCTTGGCGGAATCATGGGCGGCGCCAAATTAACCGGCCTTACCACAAGCACTCCGTTTGTGCCGCATGTGAAATTCACGGCATTTAGCACCATCTCAGAGAAAGCATCCGGCAATTTTTTGTCCTTTTTCCAGCTTGCCTCTATCTCTTTGGAGGTTTTCTCATCCTCGTGCGCAAGAAGCGCCCCGTTCATTTTCAAAACTCCGACGCCCTCTTGGTATGTGGCGGTGTATGTGAATTTTATCTCTGCTTCCTGCCCCGTCATTTTCACGTCGTCAATTCCGATGTTCACATCAAGGCCCTTAACGTCTTCGTTTTTGTCCCTTGATGCCTCAACCTTGTCAATCCTTATGCCTGTAATCATTTCAAAACACCTCAAAATAGAATATTACCCTATACTGCGCCTCACTTTATAAAATTGCCTTTCCTGCCCAAAGGGCAACTAAAACTATAAAAGCTACCACGTGCAAGCTTCATTTATGCACTTGCGCGCATTCGGCATTCTTGCAACCTTTCTCCTTGTCTCCAGCGCATGCTTTGCCTCTTTCGAGCTTCGCTCGCTTAACATCACAATAACCCTAAACTCGGACGGCACCGCGCACGCGGTGGAGCAGGCGCGCCTTTTTATAACCGGAAACAATTCCATCCATTTATACGAGCAATCCAAAGTGTTCAACGACCTCTCTTCCTGGACCTCGCGCACAGGCATCTCTGATATCCGCACCCACGTAAGCCGCCTCTATGTAGAGCTTGAGGATTTGCAGGTGCGCCCGGCATCGGTTGAGAGGTGCAACAATCTTGCGCAAACATGCTATGCAACCCTCACAATAGACTATAATATTTACCCTATAACCGAAAATTCCTCCGGCATTTTGCAGGCTGAAAATTACAAGCCCCGCACCACAAAATATTCCCTAAGAAGCGAGGCATTCACGTTCGAGCGCTCAAAAACCGACGATTTGATACTTCCAAAAGGAACCGCCATAAAAATACTTGTCCCGCAAAAAGCCCAGCAAATAACTTTTGCCAAAGTGCCTGACAACCTTGATAAGGATTCCCCCTTTTTCGTGTTTGCTCCTGATACCGGCAACACATACTACCTCGGGCAGGCAAGGGAATTTATGTGGTCCAGCCAGTCGCCGTTCAAATTCGCGCTAAGCTATGAAATAGAGCTCTCGCTCGAGGAGGAAATCGTAGGCTTTTTCTCCCAGCTGCAGGCAGCAATATTCACACGCCTTCTCTCTGCGGAAGGGCTTGCATATATTTTGGCAGCATGCACAATCCTTCTCTCAATAGTATGGCTTCATTCCCTGGAGCCAAAGTGATTTTATGAAATTCTCCCCGGACGAGGCAAAGCTTTTGGCGTTTCTTCTTGCGCGCGCGGGAGAATCATCCGTGCTTGAGGCGGCGCAGGATAACTCGCTTGAAATAAAAAACGCGGATTCAATAAGAATAGCCGCCCAGCGGCTGGCGCAGGCAGGGCTTCTTGAAACAGAAAACAGCATCTCCACAGAGGTTAAATACACCCGCGAAGGGCAGGAATTTTCCGCCGCCGGCTTGCCCGAAGTGCGGCTTCTAAAAGCGCTCGCAGAAAAGTCCCCGCTTCCCATCTCCACAATCGAGGGGGCTGCCCGGCGATTTGGAATTCCGGCCGCAAAAAAGGCCGGCTGGATAGAAATAAAATCCGGCAGCCTGCTTCTTACGCCAAAAGGAAAAAACGATTTTGAGAAAAAAAATTATCCCGCCCTGCCTGAAGAGGAAGGCGCGCTCGCCTCCCTTTCCCCGGAAATTCTGCAATCTCTTGAGAGGCGCGGCATAATAACAACAAGCACAGGCGTGCTCGATACCGCGCTGCAGCTTAGCGCAAAAGGAAAAAAGGAGGCCCTTGCCATCCCAAAGAGTTCCTCTTCCGGAGAGATTGGCGCTTTAAGCAGGCAAACCCTTCTCTCAGGCTCATGGAAAGGAAAAACATTTAGAAAATACGGCATAGGCGGCGATTTCCCATCCACTCCCGCCGCAAGGCGCCACCCCATCTCCCGCCTCCGCGAAAAAATTTGCCAAATATTTTCCCAAATGGGCTTTGAGCAGATGGAAGGCCCCTTAATAGAATCCGCGTTCTGGAATTTTGACGCGCTTTTTCAGCCCCAGGACCATCCTGCGCGCGATTTGGCAGACACGTTCTACATTGATGCCCCCTCCCCTCTTCCAAATCCGGCGCTTGTAAAAAAAGTTGCCGAAGCCCACAAAGGCGGCTGGGGTTATGAATGGGAAAGCTCTGCCGCGCAGGAGAGCGTGCTTCGCACCCATACTACCGCGGTAAGCGCAAGAACTTTGCATGATTTGCAAAAAGACCCCGCGCCAAAAAAATTCTTCTCCATCGGAAAAGTGTTTCGCAATGAAGCAACAGATTACAAGCATTTGGCAGAATTTTTTCAGGTTGAGGGAATAATCTCATGGGAAGGCGCGCAATTTCCCCACCTTCTTGGCACATTAAAAGCATTTTACCAAAAGCTCGGCTTTGAGAAAATCCGCTTCCGCCCCTCTTTCTTTCCTTACACTGAGCCTTCTTTGGAAATAGAAGTGTTTCATCCGGCGCGAAAAGAGTGGATAGAGCTTGGCGGCGCAGGAATATTGCGCCCTGAAGTAACCCTTCCCCTCTGCTCAAAATACCCTGTGCTTGCATGGGGGCTCTCGCTCGAGCGCCCGCTGATGCTCTCGGGAAAAATAAGCGACATTCGCACCCTTTACAGAAACGACCTCTCATGGCTTCGCGATTTTAGCGCAAAGCAATAATGCCCCCGAAGTTTTTCTAAAAAACGCTTGCCGCCAAACCCGGACGCGGAAAAAGAAATTTTTCCGCGCGCCAAAACCTTATATTTTTTCAAAAATGGCGCTGGCATACGTATTTATTCTTTAGCAGGCATCAGAGAATCACACGAAGGTGTTTTACATGGGCTTTCTGGACGACATAATGAAAAAAGCAGGCCTTTCCGGCTCGCCAAGCCAAAAGGGCGACGGGGGCGCAAACCCGTTTAAGCTTATCACTTCATTCCGCCCCGTGCGGCTAAAATCAAGAAACGAAAATTTCACAGAACTCATAATACGCCTGCGAAACATGAGCGGAGAGGAGAAGCTTTGCTCTGTTTCAATACAGCTTCCAAACCAACTGGGCTTTGACTCTGTAGGCTTGCACAAAACAAAAGAGCTTCGCATGGGCAAGCTTCCCGCAGGCTCGCAGAAGGAAGCCTATGTTTCCATATGGGCAAACAGCCAGACCCCAGCAGGCACCTATCGGATAAATGCCACCGCATACACCCATTACAGGGATTACACTCATGTAATAAATTCTGCAAGAAAGCCGCTGGAGCTTCGTGTTGTATAACTCCCAAATCCTGCTAATTCCGCCCTTCCGCATCCACTTTCTTCTCTTCGGGCTTTTTTTCCGTCTGCATTTTTTTAACAAGCTCGTCAAGAAGGGAGGCAATAACCCTTCCCTGCTCTGTTAATGAAACCGACTTGAGCCTCCCCTTTTTTTCAAACTTAACCCAGCCTGCCTTCTCAAGCTCTGCAAGCCATCCTGTAACATAAACATATGAGCACCCGGAATATTTTGCAAGCTTTGAGGGATACCACTGCTCCTGCGCCTCTTTGAGGCACAAGATAACCGCAACCGGCTTTTGCTTTAAAACAAATCTTTTCATCACCATATGTTTTACCTGCATTTGCATTCTTTAAATACCATCCACCTCAATCAAAAGCCAAATCCCTGGGCCTTTTTTGCGCATCATGCCCCCGCCCAAAAGCGTTTGCAGTAAAAATCCTCAAGCATTAATGCCCTCGCATCAAACCTCTCCTATGCACGCCAGCCTGAGCCTTTTTCCCCCAATAGCCAGCTTCAGCCGTGCCGCCGCCCTTCCCCCGTCCATGCTTAGCATTTTCTCAAATTTTTCCTTAGCCGCCTTCCCCTCAAACACCAGCACATCGGAAATTCTTCCGCTACCCAATTCCACGATACTTTGCCCGCAATACACTTGCCACAAACTCCCCGCGCCCCCGGCAAACCTTTTTCCCTCTTTGCGCAAGGCAACCCCTCTCACCATAAGCCTGCCGCACAACTCTCTCTCCATCCCCTTGCGCACAATCTCTTTTTGCGTGCATTTTTTTGCAGGGGCGCAATATTGCCCGAATTTTACAAGCTCCCCCCTCTCAACAAGGCTTGCAAGAGCAGCCTCCAGGCTGTCCGGGCTTATATGCCCCCGCCCCGCGCAAACCTTTTGCATTATATTCTCAAAATCGGCAAAATCACCAACACAGCCGAGCAGCTCCTGCCTGCTAATTCTAATCTCTTTTCCTTTCATGGCAGGAATCTCCCCCACCCTTATTTCATATCTTTCTCCCCTTCCGGGCTTTAGCGCAAAATATACGACCAGCATCAGCGCAAGCGAGGGCAACCCCCAGTCAACAACCTTTTGCCATGCGCCAAACCTCTCCTGCACCCAGCTGTGGGAGAACACAACATCCCCTGCCATAAAATAAACAGTATTCTCACCCTCGTCCCAGTGGGACGCCACCACCACTTCCCCCTCATGCACCGGCAAGCGCGCCCATTCTCCGCCCTCTTTTTTCGCAAGCACAAATTCATCCGGAATTTTTTTGGAATTAACAGTAAGCAAATACTTTTTTTGCATCCCTTGCGCAGGAGCCGCGGTTGCCTCATACTTTTGCATCCGCACTATTGCTGCAGCATATTCGCGCCCATATTGGTCTTGCACAGATATTATTGAATATCCTCCGCCACCCCATTTATCCATTATAAAAGAGCCAACCCAAAGGTTTCCCTTCCCTCCAAACCTCCCTCCCTCATCCCCGCCTATTTTTTTGAAGGCAACAATTTCGCCTTCCTCATCAAGGCAATATGCAAAATACTGCAACCCTTCTCCCTCTTCTTTTCGCATTCTCACCTGAAAAGCGGCCCTGGAAGACGGAGAGGCGCTTTTCGCGCCCTCAACATCCCCCTGCAGGCGCGCCAGCCCGACATCCCAAACCCGAAGAAGCCTCTCTTTATCAATAATGCTGATTCTTGCCCATTTTTGCCCCTCTTCAGGCACCTGCAAAATAATGCTTGCGCCGCCAGCATACTCCCCCTCATACTTTTCTGCCGCCCCTTTCCCCGGCAAAATTGCCATCACTATTTTTCGCGCCAAAAATCGCAAATCCTCAAACTCATCCAAAGTGCGCCCATTTGCCCTCACATCCGCCCCCGGGCAACCCAAATCCAAAAACACATATCTATCCGAGGATTTTTTCCCCGTCACAACGCATCCGGGCGCCCCCCCGTCCGCAAGCGCCCCGCCTTTTCCAACGCTTGCGTTTTGAAAAATTCCCAAATACAAAATCAAATCCCTCTCTCCAAAGCGCATCTCCTCTTTTTCCCCAAAGCCCGCCGGCCATGCGCCGGAGGGGATAATAATAATTCTCCCCTGCATTGAAGGCGAAAGCTCCTGCCAATCCTGCAGTGCAAACTGCCACCCCGCCTCTCCGGCAGCCTCCTGTAGGTTGGCGGCAAACTCATCAAACTTTCCTGCACCTGCCCAAGGGCCTTTTAGCAAAACAATTTTTCCCGCCTGCTCTTGCTCATATATTCTTATGCTGATGTTTGCCTCCCCTCCCCCCTCAAGCGCAATCCAGGCAACCCTGCTATCTCCGTAATTTAATTCTTTTGCCTGCTTTAGCGCGAAAACACTTTCCCCTTCCGCCGCCGCCACGCCCTCTCCGCCCCCTCCAAACACGGCAAGCGCAATAAAGCTGGCGGCAAAACAGGCAAAAATCCCAAAAACAACGTATTTTGGCAGAATCTGCATCTACTCTCCCTCTCTGCCAGAAATTATATAATTGCGGGGGGCATGATTTGCCTTTTATTTATATGCATGCCATATTTTTTCATGTTTCTTGAACATTTTTACTCCAGAAAGCCTATTGTGGAAAAAGAAATTTACGGCGTTGTCGGAAAACACACAAAGCCGGATGAGGTCTATGGCATCATCCGTGAATTTCTAAAGCGGGGAGGCAAGCGCTTTCGCCCCCTGCTCTGCCTCTCATGCGCGGGGGCAGTAGGCGGCAACATAAAAGACGCCCTCAACGCCGCCGCGGCAATAGAGCTTTTTCACAATTTCACCCTAATACATGATGACATAGAAGACAATTCCCAAATGAGGCGGGCAGAGCCGTGCCTTCACATAAAATACGGCATGCCTCTTGCAATAAACGCCGGAGACGGGCTTTTTATGCTTGTATGGAAAACGGCTCTTGGGAAAGGGGGGAAAGACAGCGCCGAATCCCAAAAAATTCTTCTCTCTGCATTCACCTCCGTGCTTGAGGGGCAGGCAATGGAGCTCTCCTGGCACAGGGAAAACCGCTGGGACATCACAAAAGAGGATTATTTGAAAATGGCAGGGGGGAAAACAGCCTCCCTCATAAGCGCCTCATGCCACGCAGGCGCGCTTCTTGGGGGCGCGGACGCTTCTATTTGCAAGCGCTTGTCAACATTTGGCTACAAGCTGGGGCTGGCTTTTCAAATTCAGGATGATTTGCTAAACCTTGTTGGGGACGAGAAAAAATACAAAAAAGAAATCGGCGGGGATATCCGCGAAGGAAAGCGCACCCTGATGGTGCTTGACTGCCTGAAAAAGCTCTCAGCAGCAGACGCAAAAAAAATGCGCAAAATACTCGGGGAAGAGGGGGCAACAAATGATGAGATAAGCTGGTGCATAGAAAAAATGCGCTCAACAGGCTCACTGGGCGCCGCTTCAAAATATGCAACTTCCCTTGTGGAAGAGGCAAAAAAGGAAATTTCCCCCCTAAAAGAGAGCGAAGACAAAACCGATTTGCTCTCGGTCGCCCGCTATATAATAAGCAGGGAAGAATAATTTTTTGCAAAACTCAAATATTTACGCAAAAGAATTTTTCTAATGCTTTTTCTTTAAATGCTTTTTCGAATGTGTTTTTTGAGCGGGTTTTTTTCCGGCAGCTCTCTCCCCCGCGCTTATTTTTTTCTCCGCATCCATTTGTTTTTGCACGGTTTCCCCCCCTGCCGCCTCAAAATATATTGCAGATATCACAGATGCAAAAGGCGCGAACACAAAAAGAAAGTATAATGGGTATAGCACCGCGGATATTGCAGGCGCAAGAAGCATCGCGGCCAAAATGCAAAAGAGCACAAACGAGGCAAGCGGAGATGCAAAATTTGCCTTAAGCGCATTTTTTATGCTGGAAATTACCCCGTTTCCCGCGGCGCTTGCCGCAAAAACAAGCCATAATGGATACTGCAAAACAACCGCAACTATTAACGCCGCAATTGCGCCCGCCCCGGCAAGCAAAGAATTTACCTGCAACAGGTATACTCCCGCGCCAAGCACCAAAAGCGCGGGCACCGCCCACACAAGCGTGTATATTAAAAATAATGCAAAATATTTTAGCGCCCCGTTCGCCATCTCATCAAAATATGCAAGAGCCGAAAATTTCTCGTTGGCGGCAACCCTCGCGCACGAGTGCACATATGCACCTGCGGCCGCAAACAAAAAAACAAAAAACACAAGCACTCCTACAAGTGTGCTTAGCGCGATTGCCCCGATTGCATAAGGGTTCTGAATCCATGCCCCTCCCTCTCCTGCATAAAGCGCGATAAGCCCGTCGGCTATCAGCGATATTAGCGATATTCCAAATCCTGCAATAACGGCGATGCTAAGCAAAAGAGAGAGCGCAACATATGCTCCCAGGCGTGAGGTGTATGCCCTCATCCCCAATATTAATATCTCAAGCAGGTTCATTCCAGTTTTGGGTGAAGCGTGAAATTTTTAAATATGCTCTAATTTGTTTATTATGCCATAATGGAGGTGTTTGTGGCAAAAAGGGAACCTATATAAATGGTAGTTGTGTATAATAGTATATGGTAAATCGTGGTTTTGACTTTTCTGCAAGGCGAAAAAGCAAAGCTTCTAAAGGTGAATTTCATGCCCCGTGGTAAAAGAGTTGTAATTGAAAGAAATAACAAGGACCCTGTAGTTCACAAGCTGAAAAATTACAAGGTAAGCGAGCTCAAAACAAAGCGCAAAAAAACAGAAGGCGAGCTCACCTCGACAATTTCGGAGATTGTGCGCAACGCGCAATTTATGTATGGGCAGGACAAGCTTGACAAGGCGCGGCTTCGCGCAATGGGCCTGCTTAGCGTCGATGAAGCATTTGATGAGGTAAGGCGCGCAGGAATTCCAATCTCAGCGCGCGCATTCGGCGGGCGCGTGGAGAGGCGCTCAATACGCTCCGAGAAAATCGGCAAAAAGCGGGTTATTCCAAAACCGATAATTCATGACTGGATTTCTCTTCACAAGGATTTTTACTCTGTAAAAGAGGCATTTGAAATACTCAAGCAAAGCGAGGATGAGCTCAATTTGCGCGCATTTATCGGGCGTGTTGAGAAGAATGCCATCCCTTCCATAAAAATAAACACCCAGCGCTGGATTCCAAAAGATGTGGTAGACCACTACACCCACGTCTCAAAGAATTATTATGACGTCTCGCAGGCAATCTCATTTTTGCAGGGCAAGGGATTGAAGATACGCAGAAACGCATTTGAGAGGCGCCTTGACAGGAACAGAATTCCACATGAGAAAATCGGCGGAAGGCGCGTAATAGCGCGCGACGTCATAGAAGAGCTTGCCTCAAAAGAGCTTGCTTTAGCCGCAAGAAAGGGCAGAATGTAATTGCCCTTCCCATTTTCTTTTATATCTTCTTATCCCTATTTCTTTCAAGGTAATTTGAATGGATGAGGAGAGGCTCTCAAAACTTGAGAATTTGCAAAAAAAAGGCATAAACCCTTATCCTTATTCTTATCCCTACACTCTCTACTCCTCGCAAATAATATCTGATTATTCCAAATTAGAGGGAAGCGCCCAAAAAGTCGCAGGCAGAATAGTGCAAAAGCGCGACTTTGGCAAATTAGCTTTCTGCCGCCTGCAGGATAATGGGGGGCAAATTCAAATAATGGCGCGCGCGGATATCCTCGGGGAAGAAATGAAATTTTTCGCATCCCTTGATTTGGGCGACATAATCGGTGTTGAGGGGGAAGTGTGCAAAACAAAAAAAGGCGAAATTTCTATCAACGCAAAAAAAATAACTCTTCTCTCAAAATCATTGCGCCCCCTCCCGGATAAATTCAAAGGGCTCTTAGATACCGAGCTTCGCTACCGCAAGCGCCACCTTGACTTAATTGCAAACAAAAACGTGCGCGAATTTTTCATCACCCGCACAAAAATAATCGATGCCATGCGCTCATTTCTCAACTCGCGCGGCTATTTGGAAGTGGACACGCCTATTTTGCAAAAAGTATACGGCGGAGCCGCCGCAAAGCCCTTTACCACAACCCACAACGCGCTGGATGAAAAACTATATTTGCGCATCTCAAACGAGCTTTACTTAAAGCGCCTCATAATCGGCGGAATGGATAAAGTATATGAATTCTCAAAAGACTTTCGCAACGAGGCAATCGACTCTACCCACAACCCGGAATTCACGCAAATTGAATTTTACGAGGCATACAAGGATTACAACGACTTTATGAAACTCACGCAGGAGATGTTTTTGCACATCTTAAATTCCATAGGCAAAAACCCCTCTTTTGAATGCCAGGGCAAGCAAGTGGATTTCTCCAAATTCTCAACTATAAGCTTATATGATGAGATAAAAAAACATTCAAAAATAGACATTCTCTCCTGGAATGACGAGCATGAGGCATATGCCCAATGCGAAAAAGCCGGCGCCAAGCCCTCCTCGCGCACTTTTGCAAAATGCGTGGATGCCCTCTTTGACAAATTCGTGGCGCCCTCCCTTTTCAACCCAACATTTGTAATCGACTTTCCTTATTACATGTGCCCGCTTACAAAGAAAAAGCGCGACAACCCCGCCCTTGCCGAGCGCTTTGAGCTTTTTATTGCCGGCTTTGAGTGCGGCAACTGCTATTCTGAGATGACAAACCCCTTGGAGCAGAGAAAAAAATTAGAAGAGCAGGCAAAAGCTTTAGCTGCGGGGGATGAGGAATCCAACCCAATAGATGAGGAATTTTTGCAGGCAATGGAATATGGCATGCCCCCAACCGCCGGCATGGGAATAGGAATAGACAGGATAGCCATGATTTTGACAGATAATGTTTCCATAAAAGAAGTAATTTTATTTCCCACCGTGCGCGAAAAATCAGAATAATTATTTTTAAAAAGTAATTTCTCACTGTTTTCCCATCATGCTTCCAAGCGAATCCATATCTATATTTTTGCCTTTCATAAACTTTTCCATTTTCTTTCTAAGCCCTCTGTTTTTCTTAAATCCGCCCATCATATTTGAAATCTTCTCAAAATGATTTAGCAATTCCCTCACGTCTTTCTCCGAAGTACCCGAGCCCTTTGCAACTCTCAATATTCTCCCTTTTCCTTTTTTGAGAAGCTTTGCGTCTTTTCTCTCGGCCGCGCTCATGGAGGAAATAATTGCCTCATATTTTTTGAGCTTCTCCTCGCTTGTCTTTAGCGCGTCCTTTGGCAAATCACTAACTCCCATCATCCCAAGCACAGAGTCAAGCGGCCCCATCTTTTTAGCCGCCTTTAGCTGCTTGTAAAAAGAATCCAAGGTAAGCTCCTCAATCCCCTCTGCCTCAAGCTTTTCCTCTGTTGCAACTTTTTTAATTTTCTCAATAAGCCCCTCAAAATCCGCAAAACCCAGAAGTTCCCCTACAAATTTCTTTGAATTAAACGGCTTTAGCGCATCCATGCTCTCGCCAAGCCCGACAAACAATACCGGCACGCCCGCCTCGTGGCATGCAGCCAGCGCCCCTCCTCCTTTTCCGGAGCCGTCCATTTTTGTAAGTATTACTCCGCTAAGCCCTACTGCGTCATTAAACTGCTTTGCCTGCCTTCCCGCAACCTGTCCGATATCTCCCGACATTACCAGAATTTTCTCATCAGGGGCAAATTTGTCTGCAATAAGCTTTAGCTGTTTTACCAGTTCCTCATCAAAGCCGGAGCGCCCGGCAGAATCAACAATTATCAAATCCTCTTTTGCGTTTGGCAGCTGGCTCTCAATAATTTTGCCAACGTCTTTCTCCCCCTTAATTCCATAAAAGTCGCTTCCTGATTTTTGCGCCAATTGCTGCAGTTGCTCAAATGCAGCCGGCCTGTCGGTATCGCAGGCAATCAGCCCCACAGAGAGCCCGCGCGACTTGTAAAAATGGGCAATTTTTCCCGCAGTAGTGGTTTTTCCGCTTCCATAAAGCCCTAATAAAAGGATTTTTCTTGCCTTAAGAGGGGGCACATACTCCTCTCCCAAAAGTGCAACAAGCTCCTCATACACCACTCTTACAACCTGCTCCCGCAAAGAAAGCCCTTTGGCAGCATTCTCATTCAGTACTTTTTTCTCAATATTTTTAGTAAGCGCAAAAACAAGCTTCACAGGCACATCATTTGCTATTAGCACTCTCTGTATCTGGCGCAAAAAGTCCTTCACAGCCGCACCGTCAACTATCGCCTGCCCTGTAAGCTTTCTAAAAGCGTCTCTTAATCCTTTTCCCAAATCCACATTTTCACCAAAAACACTTCATCACCATTCAACACCAAACATTTCCATGCAATGAAAAAATGGCGAAGTTGAGCGCTCCCAACGGGATTTGAACCCGTGTTACCGCCTGTCCTCTCGAGGGAATTTAACCTCTCTCCCGAGTGAAAGGGCAGCGTCCTTGACCGGGCTAGACTATGGGAGCATAGGAATTAATTATGCCCATAATTGTTTATAAACAAGAACGAACGCCTAAAAACAGCTATTTTGCCCTCTCTTTCCATTTTCCATTTTGGGGGCAAATTTAAATTATGCAAGTTTATTTCTATCTTGCAAAAAGGTGCATTTATGAAAAAAACAAGCTGGCTTCTGCTTATTTCAATTTTCGCAATTTGCCTTCTTGCCGCATACGGCGGCACTTTGGGGCAATCAGGCTCAAAAACAATGATAAGGTTTTTGGCGCTTGGGGGTTTTTTCCTCTTATGCATCTCTTTAATGCTGGGCCCGCTTGCCGTCTTATTGCCAAGAATTTTCGCAGATTTGCTTGAATCCCGCCGGGCAATAGGAATATCTGCCGCAATATTTATCGCATTGCACTTTATGCTTGCAATGATGCTCTACTTTGGCTGGAACTTTGATAACGTGCTTGGGAATTTCTCCCTCCTAATCGTTGTTCCTGCAATGATATTTCTAATTCCCCTCACATTCACCTCCTCCGACTGGGCAATTAAGAAAATGGGAATGAAAAACTGGAAGCTTTTGCAATATCTGGCATACCCACTTTTCATTCTCGCCTTTGCCCACTTTCTTCTAGAAGCAAGCGGCCCGGCATTTCTTCCCCCTCCCTTTCCCGCATACAATATCGCAGAGGCAAAAATGGTTGGCCTGGGCATAATTACAATAATATTGCAAATAGCCGGTTTTGCCACAAGGCGAAAAAGAGCATCCAAAAAATAGTTTTTACTCAAAATTCAAGCTTTTTCTTTATTTGCTCGAAAACTTTTTTGCTCTCCTGCGCCGCATCTATGCGGTGCCACTGCCCCGCCATAAAAGAATTTGCATAAAGCTTCTCATAATTCTCCCTAACTTCAAGCAAAAGTTTTGCATCCGCCTCATGCTTATCCAAGCTTTTCTGCCCCGCCTTTCTTTTCATCGCTTCCTCAACACTTAAATCAAGCCAAAAAACCATATTCGGCTTTAGCAGCCCCTCCCTCTCAATCTCACGCATTCTCTCCCCAAGCTTTCCCCCAACTCCCTGATACGCGGCAGTTGAATGGCAATACCTGTCGGAGACAACCCATCCTTTTAGCAAATCCGCATTTAATTTTTCCTGCGAATTTTTTATGTCATTTAAAAATTCTTCAAAAAGCTCATCCTGCGGCACATTTTTTTTCCCTTCAAGATGCGCAAACACCCGCTTCGCCTCCTCGGTAGGGTATTTATGCAAAAAATGGCGCACCCTCAGCCGCTTTATGAAATTAATAACCATCTGCGCCTGCCCCGCCTTGCCGCTGCCGTCTATTCCCTCAATTACAATAAATGGGTATGCCATGCACTTATTTGGGGCATGAAATATTAAAACCGCTTGTGCACATACTTATTCATGAATAAGCCATTTTCTCTCTGCTCTTTATGCATCAAAAGGCATTCTCGCCACCCTTATGCAAAAAAAGCAAAAACAAGCAGCAAGTGCCTTGTATGCGCGGGAAAAATGCAAAGCATAGAAAAATTATGCGATGAGGCAATATCCCTTGCGCAAGACTATGAATATTCTGCCTTTAGCGTTTCAACAACGTTTGAAAAATCCCTCCTCTTGCGCGAGGAGCAGGCGCGCGACGGGGAAAATTTGGCTCTTACCCTTGACATAAAAAACCAGGCAAACAATATCGCAATTGCATATATAAAAAAGAAAACAAAAAAACAAAGCGCCCCAAACACGCATGCGCAAATGCGCTTTTCCCTAAATTTCAAGGAAATGCGTGCAAAAGCAATTTCAGCCAGCCTCTGCATTTTCGGCCATTATATAAAAAACGCAAGAAACTATTGCCAGCACGACTGGGCTTGCTCCTTTTGCGCGGGAAAAGGATGCAAAAAATGCGATTTTCATGCGCAAAATTACCCGTCAATAGAATCCGCCATGCGCAACGCATTTGCCCCCGCCTTTGGCGCAAAAACCGCATACTTGCACGCCTCAGGGCGAGAGGACGTGGATGTAATGAATTTGGGCGGGCGCCCATTTGTGCTTGAATTAGTTTCCCCAAAAAAAAGAAATTTGCCTCTTGCGCCTTTGGCAAAAAATTTGCAAAATTCGCATCCTCTGCAGGCAATTGATTTGCAGCATTGCCCTTATTTTTGGATAGAGGCAATATGCACCTCCCACTTCGATAAGCATTACCGCGCCATAGTGGAAGCAGACACGCCCCTCGCACTCCCCGATTTTGAAAAACTAAAAGAGGCGCTTCCTCTCACAATAAATCAGCTAACTCCCATCCGCGTATTGGGAAGGCGCGCGGATTTGAAAAGAAAAAGGCGCGTTTTTTCAATTAAGTTGCATAAGGCAAGCGAAGGAAAATTAACCCTTGACATATTCGCAGAAGCCGGCACATACATAAAAGAGCTTATCCACTCGGATGAAGGGCGCACATTTCCGAGCATCTCATCCATATTAGGAAAAAAATGCAGATGCGCCCAGCTTGATGTCCTACAAATTGATGATTCCTTTATCCAAACCCTTGCAAAAAACTAAAGGTGGTTGCATTTTTTGCGGCGGGCAGCGGGCTTGTGTTTTTTGGCTAGTTGGGTTTTTTTGCTTGTGTTGGCAGGGTAGGTTAATAAATGCTAAGAATATTCTTTTTTTGGTGTTTTATTGGACTTGTTTTTTATTGGCAATGTTGAGCTTCCTATGCAGGCATTAAGAATAGCGGTGGCTTTGGCAGGCACAATAATAGGCGCTTATTTTGACTTGTTTAATAAAAAAAATGTGCCGGAAGCTTTCCTTTACGCCTTTATAGCGGTTGCATTTCTCATAAATTTAGTGGCATATGGCGCAAATGCCACCATGTATGGCATAGGCGCAGGAGCAATTGTTTTTGCGGCATTTTATCTGCTTTACAAATTCGGGCAAATAGGCGGCGCGGACGTATTTATCATGGCATCCATAGCATTGCTTCTTCCGGCCCAGCCAACACTTTTGCTTATTTCCCAGCAGCCATCCCTTCTCTCGCTTCCATTTATGCTAAACCTAATATTGGCATCCGGAATTTCCTTTATGGCTTACATGCTATTGCGCTCATTTCCTGTAGCAATAAAAGCGCTTGGCACAAAGGGAAAAATTGGCAAAAACGAGCTATCGCGCGCATTTTTAATCGTGTTTGCATTTGCAGTATTTTCCTATTTTGCAATATCAAACCCGCTAATTCCTTCAAACTATTATATTTTCATAACCGCGATAGTGCTTCTCTCGCTTTATTTCACGATATTTAGAAGCGCACTAAATGACTCAATGGTGGAATATGTTTCTTCAAATAAAGTGGAAGTAGAGGACATAATTCCAACAGATAGGATGGACAAGAAACTTGCGCAAAAGCTTGGCTTCTCCTCATCCGGCTTTTCAATAAGCGGAGGGTACAATAAATTAGTTGATGCGCAAACCCTCGCAAAAATAAAAAAGCTAAAATCAAAAGTGCCTGTATATTCGCATTTGCCTCCCTTTGTGCCTCACATCCTCATAGGGCTTATAGCAACCCTTCTCTTTGGAAACATTTTGCTTGTATTGGGCGGGTTTTAATATTATTCCAATTCCACCTTATCCTTATATAGTTGCGTTCCAACTATGGCTCTAGGCCCATCATTACTCATAAAAAGTTATAGATTTATATAAAATTAGGTGATGTGTTGTCTAATTTATTTATTCCTAAGCTTCTCGGAATAATCGCAACAGTCGTGTTCTCTTTTCTGTTTATGTCTGGTTGCACTAATTCTTCTAATCCGGAAGATGGTGTGGGTTCAGAGCGTTTGAATGCTGAAGTGCGCTTCTCACTGAACCAACTCACCACAGTAACTAATAGGAACACGTATAATTGGACGAACCTTTCTATTATTGCTGATGATTATTATCTTTGTGAAATTTCTCCTAATCCAACGAAACTAGAACCTGACGAACAAGTCTATGTGCTTATTTGTAAAGATAAAAAGAATAGGCAACTAACAGATGGTTTTAGTAAAATAAAAATAATGACTGATCAAGGAGAAGTGACTTACACTCGTTAGAACAGCGTGCTTTGCTTTCCTTCCATTTTCAAGTCATGCTCGCTAACTCCAAGCTCTTTTAATATTCTCAAAACCGAAGGAATAATCTGATGATTAATATAATAATCAGCATCATAATCTGTTGCAAGCTCCAAGACTTCTGCCTTGTCAGATACGCTTGCTTTGGAAGTTGTTGCTTTTGTTTGCTTTAGCTTTTTGCACTCTTTATACAAATCCGCAGGCGCCCCTCCGCTATGCGTGATTACAAAGCGCACTATTGAGCCCTGCCCAAGCTTCTCCCCCTTTCCCTTTAAATTGTATTTTAGCGCAGCCGCCAATTCCGGCGACTTTGCCTCATAATCCGCAAATTTTTTGACAAGCTGTGTTTCCATTACCATTTTCTCAAGAGGCATTTTTCCTGCGCGTATTTTATCCACAATATCTTTTACTATTTTCACCGCCTTCTCTTTTGAGCCGTCCTTCAGTATTGCCTCCAGCACCGCCCTTTGCGTCTCTTTTGCAACAAGGCTCCAGTCCCGCCTTACAAGCTCAAAGCCCCTTATCTTAATTTTGCCCTTCTCATCAACCATCGCATATTTCTTTTTCGCGCCCTTTGCCCCGCCTTTTGCTTCCGCCTTTTTGGAAACAAACACACCGCGCGGGAAAAACCCTTCCAATTCCAACTCCATGGTGCCGGGAAGCCCCTCATTTACTTTTTTCATCCATTTTATGGCATCCTCTTTTTTCCTATCCCCAAGCAAAAGAAAAGCGCTGTCTGTGTCTTGGTAAAGAAGCTCAAAACCGGCATTTTTGGCATCTTCTCCTGTCTTTGTAATAAAATGCCTTCCCCAAGCAGTAACAGATTCAGCCGCCTCGCGCGAATAATACCTGCTTCTTGCAAAAGCCAAATACCCATAATATGAATTTGCCAATATTTTCAAAGATTGCTGGCGCGCCCACACTGCCATGTATTCTTCAGTATCAGGCTTTAGTTTTTTGAGCTCATCTTTTAGCTTTCCACGCGTTGTAATAACTTTCTCAAGCACATCCGGTATAATCCCGCGAGGGTGCTTTGCAAACTTTGCGCCTGTAGGAGAAACATAGCAGTCTTTTTGAGCAACTCCTTTGGGGTTTAGGGTAAACGGGTCAATATTGTGCGAAATAATAATAGAGGGGTACAGCCCCCTAAAGTCAAACACCATTATATTTTCATAAATTCCCGGATTAGGTGTCTTTACAAATGCCCCCTCAATAGGATTTTTCATGCGCGCCTGCGCCGCCGCGTCATCCGGCTTATTCGGCACAATCGCCCCCCTCTGCGCCGCCTCATGCATAAGAAGGGATTCCACAAGCTGGGATGAAGTGGCTCCCACCACATCGCTTGGTGGCACGCGCGTCACCTTTGACATTTCAAGCTCAAGCGGCAAAACTTTTTTTGCCAGCTCCCATGTAGCCTGCGCGTCAATTCTTGAGTATTGCGCCAATTTAGGATGCATCTTCTTATCATCCCACATTTTGTAAATCTCAAGCCTGTCCATATCCTCTTTCCATTTTGTTTCCTTGCCCACAACTCCCTGATATGCAGCCTCAAGAGTGAAGCGGGTAAGCTTTACCGCGCCGATAAAGCTCAAAAACCGCAAAAGAGGAAACAAGTCAATGTAAATTCTGCCCTGAATTTTTCCAACCTCGCGTATTCCGCGCCTTTTTATCTCAAAAGATGAGCCGTCCCGCCCAAATTCAAGCTTTGCCTTTGTTTGCGCCGCCCTCTCCCCAAGGTATGGCAAGTCAAAATTAGTAGAATTATAACCAGTAATTATTTCAGGGTCATGCTCCTTTATGGCAGCGCTTAGCGCCTCAATCATCCCTTTTTCATCCTTGCAATCCTTTGCATATTTTTCCCCCTCAATATGCTTGTATGTTAGCACATGGGCATCATGCAGCTTCTCGGAAGTGGCATAAGAAATCATTATTGCAGGGTCTTTTTTGGGCCTTGGCGCGCCCAGTGGGTTATATGTCTCAATATCAAATGAGAGCATCCTAAAAGAGGTAATCGCATCCTCTGTTTTGAGCACTTTTAGCAGGGTTTTTCCCAGCCTCTCATACTTTATTTTCATCAGCGGCCCGATATTCTTATCTATCATATACCGCCTTCCAAAAAGAATATCATACTCCCATCTTCTGTATTTTTTGAGGGCTTCTCGCATGGTTGGCACATAAAACGGGTGCTTAAAATACACTTTTAGCACTTTTTGCATTTTGCCTTCCAGTTCTTTTTCCACCTGTTCTGCCTTTAGGGGGCGTATTCTCTCCCCGCGAAATTCGGCGCTCACCTTTAGTATATGCTCAATTTCGGCTTTTGGGGCATCTACATAAAAATAAGGCAAATATTCATCATATAAATAGAAAACAGACTTTGCCTTCATCTGCAGCCTTACATATGTTTTGTCGTTTTTTATCACATAATCCGCATCAATCAATATTGCAGAGCGCACTTTTTTCTCAAGATGCTTTTTTTCTTTTGCAAGATGCCCTTTTTCATCTTTTTTCACGCCTTTCTCATCTGCCGCCTTTTTTTCATCCCCGCCTTTCTCATCTTCTTTTTTGGCAGAATTTGCTTCCTCTTTTTTATGCAGGTGCCCGCTATCCTGCTTTTCATCCGCCTCCGGCTCATCATTTTTTTGCCGGTGAGCCTGCGCCGCTTTCCCCGCATGTTTTTCATTATCTTTTTTGTGGGGGTGGGTTTTTTCTTCCTGCATGCTATTAATTCGCGCATCAACCTAAAAAACAGTTGGTTCTATTTCTTTTTCTTAACTTCCGCAATATCCTCAAGCGAGACAAATGGGTCAACTTCTTTCATATACGGCTCCATTTCCTTTCTATAAAGCTCTTTCTCTTTTCTTATTCTCTCCCTTTTGTGAGCCATTGTCCTCCCCTGCTCGCGCCTTGCCTCCCCCTCCCGCCTTTTGTGCACTTCCTGGGTGCCCTGCGCTATTATCTTTTGGTAAAGGGAATCAAGCTCTGCGCTTAGCGCATCAAGCTCCTTTCTTATCGCCCTTCTCTCATCGCGCATATCGCGCAGCTCTGCGCGCACTTTTCTTGCCTTTTCCCACCCTTCATTGTCTTTTGTGGCCGCCTTTAGCTCTTTTTTGAGGGCATCCACCTTTCGTATAAGGTCTTTCTCCTGCGCCGGCGTATATGCGGATGTTGCAATATAAAACTCAAGCTTATCCATGCTCTCTTGTATTTTTCTCGGGTTAGGCCCGCTTCTCTCCTGCGCAGGCAAAGCGCTCAGAAGCTCTTGCTGAAGCTGGGACATTTTGCCGTTTATTTCCCTAAGCCGGCTTATTTTTGCCTTCTTCAGCCTGGACTTCTCTTCCATCTGCGCGTTTAAATCAGGTTCCTCACTCATGTTTCTAACCTTGTAAAAATTGAAAGTTTTGTGTTCCATTTATATTTTTATGAATGTTTATAAAGCAAAAGCAATATTTGTTTTTGTATATGGCTTTTCATGCAGGTATTTTTATAAACCCAGCCCCCCTCTTCAATATGCCTATCCGTCTTTTGTTTTCGCCTGTGGTGGGCGGAAAAGAACTGGTCGCCTTGCCGGCGTCGCAGGACGTCGGCCTAATTTTTACAACCTTTAGCGCAAGCTACACAAAAAGAGAATGTCTTCGCCTGTGCCAAATTCCCTAACATCCTGCCACAATCGGGCTGGTGTAAAGTTTTGGGATGGCATAGACGTATTTTTCATTGCCTAAACTGAAGCCGAGCTTTACTTCCTCCTTATCTTCCGGGGGGAGATAAATCAAGAGCCTATTTTTTATAGTGTCCTTATCTATTTTCCTAGAAGTAAGGGAAGAGAGAAAAATGCTTGCTCCAAGTATCTCTATCCCTATAATAGAATTGTTTCTCAGGGATAAATCCACAAGAATGTGTGAGCTAAGCTCCATACTCTCATACACCTTTCCAGAGCGTATTTTGAAATAAATTGAATCAGATTTTAGGTCATAAACCGGTTTTTGCATAAGAAAACCCATGAACACAACAGAGAGAGCGTATATATATGTTCTGCCATGCTTTTATATGTTTCATGCTGGAAAAATGCGTAGTGGTACTAGTTGAACTTAAACGCTCCTTTTGATAATGCTTTTTGCAACGGCTTGCTTGTACGCCACGCGGATTTAAGGAGAATTTTGGAGTTTATGGATATTATGTATGTGTGAAAATATTTCGCAGATTGGCGATAGTATATTCTAAATACGCGCAGATTCGGTTCATCCTGCTCCTGTTCCTGAACTGCAACAGGCTCGGATTTGTTTAGGTAAGATACAATGTCCTGTTTTCTGATGGTTCTCTCTACGAGCCTCTTCTGTGCATGTGCACTTATAATTATTTCACGTTTTTTCAAGCGAAATAATTTAAGAAATTCCGATACTTCCATAAATAGAGAAACAGGGGCTCTAAATAAAAATGTTAATATGCAGGATTTTTTCCTTAGAGCACCTTAGTAACCATATCCACCATTCTGTTTGAATACCCCCACTCATTATCATACCATGAGAGAAGCTTCACACTCTTGCCTATTGACATGCTGCTAAGCGAATCAAACACCGAAGAATGGGAATTTCCTATAACATCACTTGATACTATCGGCTCATCGCAATATTGCAATATGCCTTTCATCTTCCCGTTTGCCTCTTTTTTTATGGCAGCATTCACATCTTCAGCTTTTGCCTCTTTTTGCAATTCAAACACCATGTCTGTCGCAGAGCCGCATGCCACAGGCACCCGCAACGCGCTTCCATCGAGCTTTCCCTTTAACTCAGGAATAACCTCCCCCAGCGCCTTTGCAGCCCCTGTGGTGGTGGGAATTATGTTAATTGCCCCTGCCCTTGCCCTTCGCGGGTCTTTGTGATACACGTCCAGCATATTCTGGTCATTTGTATATGCATGCACGGTTGTCATAAAGCCCTGCTTTATGCCAAAATTGTCATTTACCACTTTTGCAACAGGCGCCAGGCAGTTTGTGGTGCATGATGCCATAGATATAATTTTATGATTGCCTTTTTTGTATTCTTTCTCATTTACCCCTATAACCACCGTAATGTCTGCCCCCCCTGCCTTGCAGGGCGCAGAAACAAGCACTTTCTTTGCCCCTGCCTCCAAATGCTTGGAAGCTCCCTCCCTGTCGCGGAAAATCCCTGTGCACTCAAGTGCCGTATCCACGCCCATCTCGCCCCAGGGGAGCTTTAGCGGCTCTCTCTCGGACACGACAGGTATTTTCATTCCATTTATAGAAATCCAGTCCTTGCCATGCGTTAATTCTGCCTTCAGCTTTCCGTGCACTGAATCATATTTTAGCAATTGTGCCGCCGTCTGCGCCCCTCCGGGGTCGTTTATTGCAACAAGTTCAAATTTCTCTCCAAAAGTATTGTTTGCAAGCGCTGCGCGCAATATTACCCTTCCAATCCTTCCAAACCCGTTTATGGCAACTTTCATTATCTCACCTGCCCCCTCTTTCTGCATTAATTAAATTAAATCTATCTGCCTAAACCGCAAAAAAGCCAAATCTTCATTAACCTGCCATTTTCCGCATCAAAAAGCGCAAGCCCGCGCGCCAGCATTCAAACCCGCCCCTGCCCAAGCGGGGCGGGCGGGCTTTTCTTTGGCAGGGTTTATTATTTTCATATGCATTATTTTTGCAAGTGGTTTTATGAAATTTCTCACTTTGGACGATGTTGATGTTAAAAACAAAACAATTTTTGTGCGCGCAGACTTAAACTGCCCTGTAGGGGATGGTAAAAAGCCTGAGACAAGCGCCCGCCTAATAGCGCATGCAAAAACAATTCTCTCTCTTATGCAAAAAGGCGCCAAAGTAGTAATATTGGCGCATCAGGGAAGGAAAGGAAAAGAGGACTTTATCTCCCTTGCGCCGCATGCAAAACTGCTAGAAACAGAAATAAACAAGCTTGCCGGGGCAAAAAAAGGCAAAAGCGCAGCTGCGGCAGGGGGAAAAAATAAAATAAAGGTAAATTTTATTGATGATGTTGCGGGGGAGAGGGCGCAAATGGCAATAAAAAAACTCCCAAGCGGGGAGGCTTTGCTGCTTGAGAATGTGCGGTTTTTAGATGATGAGGCAGAATTTGAAAAAACAGGCAAAAGCGCTCTTGTGAGAAATCTCTCTCCTCTTTGCGATATTTTTGTTTTGGATGCGTTTTCAGTAGCCCACAGGGCGCAAGCCTCTGTAGTAGGATTCACAAAATGCCCTGCCATAGCAGGCCCTGTAATGGCAGGCGAGCTTGAGGCGCTCTTATCTTTTGAGAACCCAAAGCGCCCGGCAGTATTTGCTTTAGGCGGGGCAAAGCCTGCAGACTCTCTTCCAATAGCCTCCGCATGGCTTGAGAGGGGGAAAGTGGATTATGTGCTTTGCGGGGGGGTTCTCTCCCAGCTTATGCTTATTGCAAGCGGAGTTGATATAGGGAATACCGAATTTTTGCAAAAAAGCGGCTCACTTGACGCGCTTTCGGATGCAAAATCACTGCTTTTAAAATATAAGAAAAAGCTTATCCTTCCCCAAGACGTAATAGTTGATGCAAAAGGAAAAGCCCAAAACATTGCAGTTCTCTCCCTTCCCTCCCAGTTTGCAATAATGGACATAGGCGAGAGAACAGCAGAGAATTTTTCCTCAATAATAGAAAAAGCAGGCTCAATAGTGCTAAACGGCCCCATGGGCGTATATGAGAAGGAGGAATTTTCCAAAGGCACAAAAAACATATTAAGCGCAATAGCAAACTCTTCCGCCTACTCTATACTTGGCGGCGGGCACACTCTCTCCGCAATTGAGAAATTTCATATTCTTGCCTCAAAATTCTCATACGTCTCTCTTTCAGGAAAAGCGCTTATAGAATTTTTAAGCGGGCAGGAGTTGCCCGGAATAAAATTGCTTGAAAATTCTGCCAAAAACACAACAAGATAAGCAGCAGCAAGCGTTTTTTGTTTTTGCTTATTTTATTTTTGCGCATTACAACCGCATTTCCCTCTTTAATATGTTTTTGTGCATTATCTGCAAATTTTAAGGCGTGGGCAGATTCTTTTTTAATCTTCTCCTCTTAGTTTGCATAAGATGGCATTCTTATTTCAGCTGCGGGTATATCGTTCCCAAAAAGAGGCGGGCGGCTCAACAAGCGCAGCCGAGCCAAAAATAAATTTTAACAAGGCAAAAGGCCCAACTCCAGAGCAGAAAACAATAAACAATTCCGGCTTTATGGATGCAATCACATTAGGAAGAAGCATCTTTGAGGAGCAGGAGGGAGGCGCCTCCGGCTCATTTGCAATCTCTTCGGCATCTCTTATAAGCGAATCCTGCGGAGAGCTTTTGCTCTCAAACCCAACAGACAGCTATATTACGGATTTGCACGGCAAAAAGCTCTCAGGCGCCGGCTTTGATGAATCCTCTGCCCGCCTTAACAATTTCTGGGTGCCAAGAAGCTGGGGAAACCTCTCCCTTGATGAGAAGACGCAGGAGGAGATGCGAAAAAACGCGGTCGCGCCCCTCACAGAAATGTGCGTCGGAATATTTCGCCAATTTCTTTTTGATGCTGCCGGCGCATCAGCCGACTCAGAAGGGCTCTCGGAGGATTTCGGGCAAATGCTTCTTGAAAAATTCAACCAGCCAAAGCAATGGAAAATACTCCCAAATTCAATAAATGTATTAGAGCAATTTTTGCAAACCGCCTCTCTCTCGCAGGCGCAAAAAGATGAGATAATAAAAAATTATTCGGGAAGAATACTAAGCTCCCGCCTTGTAACCGTTGCAGATGTTTCTTATTACACAATAGCCGACGCGCGCGGCAACCCCATCTCAATTACAAACAACTATCTTTTTGCAGGGGTTGACGGGCCAAAAAATAAAGCATCTGTCGGGCGCGTCGCCTCAAAAATAACTGGGATAGACGAGAAAAATCTCTCTCCATTGGTATTTCTTGACCCCACTTTAGAGCCTGCAGAATTAGCCGCCCAGCTTGAGGTAATGATAAAGGCGCAAAAGGCCGCCTCCACAATAATTTCCTCACTTTACACCGGGCAGAGCGGCAAAGCCCTTGATGACGCGTATGCTTATTTGGGGGTGCAGGAATGGGAGAGGGATAAATTCGGCGCAGAATTAGTTGAGGAAGCCGGAAAAGGTTTGCAAATGCTTCAAAACCCGCCAAATGAGCAGGAGTATATACAAAATTCAATCGAAACTGTAAATTCGCGCCTCTTAGCGATTCGCGACATGTTTCTCAAGCCAAACCTCTCAGACGCGGAGCTTGATGATGCAAGGCGCGAGCTTATGTATTTCATGAACCTTATTTCCAATGACCGGTGGAGCACCGTGAAAGAAGGTCGCGCAAAAGGTTACATCAACCCCGAAGGAAAATCAAAGCGCAACTCATACCAAATTTCAAGCAAATTCAATTATGCGGATAATTCCGACTTTGTTGCAAATTTAATTTTTCAAAAATCACTTGACAGAAAAGGGCGCGGCTTTGCCGTAATCACTTCAAAAGAATACAAAACATCGCAAAAATTCTGGGTAGATGCAAAAGAATCATCCGCCAACTGGCAGGGGGAAGAGGGGGCGGCAAGCGCAACTTTGCATGTCCAGCTTGAGAGGGGCGCTTCTCTTGCGCCGATAAACCCCGCCCTTTATGCAAAAAATTTAGAGGATATGGTAAAGGCGGTCAATTCCAATGATGTGCAAATAAGCGCAACACACTTGGGGAACAACCATTTTGCGGTTAAAATAAGCGAGCAATACTCAATGCAAAGCGCAGGGGAAAAAACCGGGGAAAATAAAAATGAGGAAAAAGGAGAGGATAAAAAAGGCGAATTCACCCTCACCACCACCTCATCCACATACAACACCCCTCTTTATTTTGCAGGAGAAGATATGGAAAAATTATTGCTTTTTGTTCCAAGCACATTAAATGAGAACGCAACGCCGATTCCAATTCTCTCAATAAACGCAACCTCTTCCACAAGCAGCACAATAATAGAGCGCCCATTGCCGTCCGGCTTTTATGCGGGGGGAAATATGGGCATGAATTTTATGGGCGACTCCCCCCAAAACCGCGGATTCGGGGACTTTGCCCCAAACAAGGATGAAATAGGCGAGCAGGGCACCCGAAAAGACAAGTCCGCGCCCTTTTTTGCAAACTTTATGGGGGAAAAATTCGCAAACCCCCTCATAGCAGGCAATCCGCTTCCCTACCTTAGCATAATGGAAAATTTGCCGGAATTTGAATCAATTTATTCTGATATAGACCTTCTGCTTGAAGGGGCAGGGGGCGCGCAGGGAATGAATGTGCAATTGCTTGAAGCTCTTTTCAAAAATAATGTTTCCGGAATGTTCTCAAAATTTCTCTCATACGAGCAAAACGGCAAATTCATGAAAATGAGCCCGGACGCGGTAGTCGAAGTTACGGGAGACGGGAATTTCAAAAACGTTTTGCTGAATTATTTTGAGTGCGCCTATTGGAGGCGCGTTTACTCAAGCGCAAGCCTGGTGGATATTGACAGGGAAAGCTACGGGAGAAAATGGAAAGAGGCGGAAATGAACATGCTCATAAGCGGGGCAAAATTCGCCGGGCTCTCTGCATACAACTGCCATCTCTGGAATTCATTTTTCTGGAATACATTGGACTCGCTCACTGAATCCTTGCAAAAAAACGGCGTAAGCGGGAAAGTGGGGTATTTATTCAACTGGCTTGGCGCAGAAAACAGGGTGGAGCTTGGCGCAACATTTAGCTACCATCCCAATTTCGAGCTTGAGGGAATGGGGCTTGCAGGCTCAATAAATTCTTTTGCAATGCTAGGCTCATTCATATATTCAATTCACTGGGCGGATGAGGTTAATTTTAGGATACGCGCAAATTACGGGGCAACTTATATGGCCGGCTCGCGCCTGCAAAAGGAAAACCCGCAAATAAATTCCGCCCTTCTGCCAGTAAGCGCCGCATGGAATGCCCTCTGGGATGCATTTCAAAATTCGCAAAGCACCGGAACCCCGATAACCGCCGAGCAGAGAATTGACTTGTGCGACGCGCTCATAGCGCAAGCAGATATTTTCTCCCGCGCCCTTGCAGATGATAAGGAAGGGCAGAAGCTTTGCGAGGATTTGATTTTCTGGGCTCAGGATATGAAAGGCAAAACATGGAGCACCACGCATTCGCTTTTGCAGCTAAAGAGCGCGTATGATGCCCTTTCCTCCCATATAGGAAAAGAATATTCGCTTGCAAAAAGAAGCGACGCTTATTTGGATGTATTCGGCTACAACCACCCCACAGGGGAGAGGGAAGGCACGCATGATGAGCTTATTCCGGGGGGAAACATAAGCTGGATACAGCAAAAAGGGGAGCAGGAAATGAGCAGCTGGATGCCCCTTGGCACCATGGCAGTGGAAGTGTTCGGGCATATTCCTGTATACAAAGGAATCAGCGCGGATTATTTGCTCACCGCCCGCCCCCCACCATCCCTATTCTTCAGCGTAATAGGCATGACCCGCCCTGATGATGAGATGAAAACAAGTGATTATGTAAAAGGGCTCAAAGAGGGGCTGCCAATGCTTAACACAAGCACCCCCACGCTTGATTTGAACCTGCGCCTGAGCAAAGAGCTTCGCGAGCCCTGGTTTAACACCCGCCTTATGGGCGCGATTGAGTGGGCGTTTAATGCAAACCACCTTGTAACAACAGGCATCAGCGGCACATTGCAATGGGTGCCAACAGAAAATTTATTCGGCTCATATTCACCCACAACAATTTCCTTAAAATACGGCTTTAGCAAGCCAATTGACGGCGGGTCGGATTGGAAGTACGGAATATTTTCCTCCGCCCGCGGATATGAAATAAATATAACACAAGCGCTTCCAAACGTGCTAAACGGGCTTGTTGTGAGCGCATCATACGCAAACCAGGCGCAGCCGGTGGGATATGTTGATATAAACACCGGGGAAGTAAAACGAAATTTCGGCGCTTCCACATCATATTACAAAATAACTGCCGCGCTAAACTTTGACATTTCAGGAAGCACAGAGAAGCTTCCTCCCTCACCCGCAGCATTTAATGATTATTCAACCGACCCGCGCCTTAACCCTTATTTGCGCCGCTCAACAATCGGCTACTGGAAAGAGGAAGAGCCGCAGGAGAGAAAAACACTTATGGAGAGCACAGGCGCCCCAGCCCAAACACAAACTATTCCCGCAGAAGAGGAAAGCACGCCTGCGCAAGCATTCCCCGGAAAGGAAAGCAAAACCCAAACCCCTGTGCAGGAAGAAACCCCTGAGAGGAAAACAGGCAGAAGAAGGAGAAGAATTCCCCCCAAACAAGAAGAAGTTTTGCCTGAAACTAAAAAGGCAGAAATAAAGGAAATTCCCGCGCAGCCAAAAGAGAAAGAAGAATTGCCGCAGGAAACTATTAAGCCGGAAGAAAGAACCCCTGAAGAAAAACCAATGCAAAATGAGCCACCTGCGCAAGAAGAAATTCCTGAAAAACCGCCGCAAGAAGAGAAAGAAGCAAAGGAGAAAGAGCCGCCTCAAAATGCCCGAAGGAGGCGCAGGCGCACCCCTCCCAAATAATTTTTTTAAAGAGGGGCTCTCTCGTAATTTTCAGTAATGCTTAAAAACAATCTCTGGGTTGAGCTATCGGTGCCGGTTCATGCTTTTCCAGCTTAATGTTTATCGTTCGCAAAAAGAGGGCGGCGGGTCGCATGTCGGCGCAGAGCTTGAGCGCTCCCAGCGGCTTTACCTCGGTTTTCTGGAAAACAAATGCAACAACCCCCAGGCGCAGGCGCTTCCGATATATGTGCGGGTAAGGAATGCCCAAAACTCAATTCAGAACCAATTCAGCGATTATCTGCTAGCATCCGGCTCAAAATACACATTTGCGGAACTTTGGAGCCCGCTCAACAATGTTGCGGGAAAAATAAATATCTATTACGCCGGATACCTTTTGCTTGCATCTGATTTGAGATACAACAAATATTATGAAAAGGATGCAACATTGCACAACCTTGCAAACGCATATGATATTCTTGCGCAAAAAGTAAAGTCAGGAACCATAACAGAATCCGATGTTGCGGGCCCTATCGCAAATATTTTGCTTATCGCCTCCCGCCTTAACCCAAATTTAAAATCATCCGCCGCCTTCTCATGCGAATCCATCACAGACGTGAAAAATTTGCAGGATGCAATCTCAATCCTTAAGGCGGGAGTGGAGCAAATAGAGAACGCAAACATTCCCGCAAGCGTGCAGGAAGGGCATGAAATAAACATGGCTGATTATGAATTTGTGGATAGGGCAATTTCCGCATACTTTCTTGCCGGCTCGGCATCAAAGGCATCGCGCCCGTATGCGCGCCTATGGATAACGGGCCTGGGATACCTTGATGAGCTGCTTATGTATAATGCGGGCGCGGGAAAAGGCGGGCTTTTGCACATGGCAGTGCATGAATTTTGCGAAAAATCAGAAGCAAGCAAAAAAGACGTAAAAGACGCCTCAAGCTTTGATTTTGCAAATTCCCCTTTCACAGACGCGCAAATTACCGCGGGAGACGCGGCGGCAACCCAGAGAAGCCCTGACTGGCAGGTAAGGGGAATTATCAAAGAAATGGAGGCAGACGGAACCCTCTCCCAACTATTCTCCTTATTTGGGGAAAGTGAGGACACAAAAATTCCAAATTCAGACCCAAACAAAAACAATATCCTAAATTTTGCGCTCAACCAGATGCTCTCAAACTCTTTGCGCGATGTCTCTTTCAGGTATTACTCCTCCCTTATCCTATCGGCGCAGGGAAATTCAACTGATGTGCAATGGGATAATGCAAACGGGCAAAAAGTAATGAAAGATTTGCTTGACAAGGCAACAAACCCCCTCTCACCATTCTCTTTTCCTGTGGGAAAAGCATCGCACGAGTTTCTTGCAATTCCAGGATATGAAAAAGAATATGAGCAGGCGGCAAGGATAATTGACGCTTTTTGCCTCAAGCACGATATGCTAAAGCTTGTTTACACTGTAGATACTCCGGGGCAATATGACGCAAACGGATTTTTTGTGCCCGACGGCTGGGAAGTAACAACTGATGCAATGTCCGGGCAAAATGTAGTTGTTCCATCATCGCTGAAGCCCTTTATTGAAAACGGGAAATTAACTTCAAAAGCAAACACAAGGGTAATTTATAATTTAATGCCAGGGGAGGAGGCGCTAAGCGACCAGAACATGGTATCTATCAACGATTTAATCCTCTGGCTTCGCGACCCTGCAAACAAAATTTCCCAAAGCTCTCTTTCCGCCTCTTTTGGCGGGCAGAAGCTTTTATCAACAGATACAAAAGGCAATATTATTGAAGGGGATGCAATAGTTTCTGTTTCTTATTATTTGCAAATGCCGGACGGCTCAATTGACTTTGACAATAAAGGAGAATTTTCAAGCGAAAAAGAAGCGCTTGATGCCGGATATGTGCCATACTTTTACCTCAAGGATGAGAGCGCAGAGGAAAACTTCAACAAATTCATAGTTGATAGAAAAACCGGCACAGGGGATAGCAGGAATGAGAATTCATCCCACCCCCTTGTCCCCTTCCTCTCACAGCAGAGGGGCTTGCAAATTCACACAAATTCATACAACCTTGTGGAATTGATGAATCTTGGCAAAAATTTGCAAACAGAGGAAATTCCCCCAAACCCGAAAACTTTGGAGCTCACTTACACCGGAATAAGCCACATTACTCCCACAATAACCGCGGATAAGAGCTATGAGGAAGGATTCAAAATAACTTTCGGGCACGATTCGGATGTCACGCTAAAGGACGAATCATTCTCCTACATAGCGGCCCTCTACAATCAGCAGGGAGTCGCACTTGCAGGATACGAGCGCCTAAAGGGGGCAAAAGGAAAATTCTCTTTCCCAGCACCCGAGCGCCCGGAGGGGCTTGAGGAATTTTTTGAGCCAACCACCCTCAACACTTCAATTTCCCACTCTTTAGTGCAGACCGAGAGCGACCCGGTAGGCGCGGACGGGGAAGTGGCAACCTTCTCTTACCAAAACGGTTCGAAGGCAACATATTATTTGGGCGCAAAAATGGGGCAAACAGACCCGGATAACCCGGCGCTCTCGCTGGGCGTTACGGGGAGCGGCGGGCTTTTCATGCATAAGTATGCATCCACTATGGTTGGGAGCGAGCCGTTTGCAAAAATAGATGTGCCTTATGTGATGGACAGAAAATTCGCGGTCGTAAAAGTGCCTCCAGAGGATAAATTTGAGCCGGGCGGCTGGGTTTCAAAGCCTCCAAGGGCTTCAAGCTTGTCCGCATTCGGGGAAGTAACTCCGGGCCCGAAGCAGTGGCTTGGCAAAAAAATAGTTGTGCCATACGGGCAGGCGCCCGGCGACTTTATGTTTCATCTCACGTCCCACAACACCGACTTTCCAAATTCACCGTTTGTAAACGAGAGCCAAACCCAAATAACAAAGCAGACGCCGATTCAAAACACCGCAGTCTCATTTTGCGTATTCGGCTATGATGAGGGCGCGGGAGGAAAAAGAAATTTCTACCTTCTTCCATGCGCAAAGAAAGGGGAGAGGGTGGGCACCGATTTGCTTGCTTTAACAGCCAAAGAAGACGGGGAAGGAAGAATCCAGCTTTATGCCTCATTCAATGACGGGAAAGAGAAAATGTGGGTAGGCACAGCAACCGGGGCAAGGGACGGGGGTTATACTTTTGAGCTCTCATTAAACATCTCAAAAAGAAAGCTTGACATATTAAGCGCACAGGGAAGTGATGTGTGGGAGCATCGCCTCGCCCCTTATGTTCTCTGGACCCAAACAGACGAGTATGGCGCAATTTTCAGAAACGGCACAAACAAAGACGGCACTCCAAAATACGAGACAATAACTTACAATCAGGCAGGAATGGCAGAGCCCACCCCCGCCGCAATTCTTGATGCCGGGAGGATAAAATCGGCAAAAAACTCCGATGATTTGAAAAATGTTTTCTCAAAGCTTTATGGTGATGATTTTGAGCAGAGTTTTCCTGCCGGCTCTTTTGAGGCAGACGAGGGCGGGGGGATAGACAGGATAATACAAGACAAAGACGGCACCCGATTCCGCCTGCGCACAGAAGAATTTTACAGCGGCAGCGACCTTATGCAAAGAATAAGCATTTATGATGCTGATTGCCCGTACCAACAGTTTCTCTCACTTATAGAGGATGCTTCATCACAGTTTTATTTTGCGCCCGGTGGGATAATCTCTCCAGACATGCCGAAGATGGGCTCAAAATATGACGAGGCGGCTGGAAAATTCATTTTGTCTCTTGACCTCTCAAAGCTAAGCGCGCAGGACGGCGCGCCCGCGGGGGAAGGTGAGGTTCCGTTAATTTATTATAATCTGTCTGCAACAGGTGTGCATTATGAAATAATCAATCCAGGCGTAGGGACTCCGCTCTGGGGCCCGCTGCTGCATCTTAGCGACGAGCAAAAGGTGCAAAAAGCAGCCGCAGAGGGAATGTAAGGGGTGAATTATGTTTAAGGAAGAAAAGCAGCCAAAAACATTTCAATATTACAAGAACGAGCTTATCAGGCAGGCAAAAAACAATGAGTGGGCATCTCAGGAAAACCTAAACGGGCTTATCAGCGCATGCCGGCAAAACCCCAAAAACGCTTTTGAGGGCTCAAAAATAATCCTCAACTTTCTCTACCCCGGAATTCTCACAAACAAATCCCTTGAAGTAATTGATGCCGAGCCAAAAAACTTTTTTGAGTATTATGACCATGCCTACAAGGCAACAGAGAAGTCCGTTTCCGCAAGGCAAAACTTTATTTCCCTTCTAAATTCAATCCCTTCTCGCTTTGATGCCTCTTACCAGTATGCGCAAGAGGGAAAAGACATCTGCTCTTTTTCAAACCAGCATTTGGCAGTGGTGGCGCTCGGCGACTATGCAAGGGAGGGGAAGGGCAACCTTCAGGAAATATTAGGGCTTTTGGAAAACGGCTCCCGCATCAGCGAGCCGCAACTATTCTCATATGTGCGCGAAGATTTGCTCACTTTGTTGCAGTCCTCCAAATTAAATGACGCAAAGCTTTCCCTGCAGGCGCTCGAATCCCTTGATTACTCCCAGCATGCAACAGAGCTGCAAAACGTGAGAAACTCTATTCTTACGATGCTTGATGAGGAATCCCTGCCCCAGCAAATTCACAAGCTGGCAGACCGCTCAAAGCTTCTTCCTCCAAAATTTGAGCGAATGATGGACAAGGCGCAAAAAAAGCTGGATGGTGCCCTTGCCCACACCTCTGATTTGGATGAGGCAAAGCAGCAACTGCTTTTTCTTCTTGAATACCTAAAAGCAAACCCGGCGTTTACAAGAACTCCCGGGGAAGGCGGGCAAACTCCTGCAAAGCGCGTCTATGAGCTTATTGAGAGAGCCGCCTCAGTTCTGCAAGGGACTTACCGCGACACTGACATGAGCGATGAGGAGAGGGAATTTATAGAAGAATTTGTTCCAAAAGCGCAAAACGAGCTAAAAGAAGCAGACAAGTCCCTTCTTCGCGCGCCTGCAATAGAGCAGGATAAAACCAAGAAAGGCGGAGCATCTGATTTCAACATAATGGACGAGCCGGAAGAGGTTGGCGAGGATGTGGTACTCACAAAAGATGAGGACATGCTTCGCAGAATCTCGATAGATGATTATTTCTCAAAATTAAGGGATTCGGACAAGCCCTCATTTGAATGGGCAACAAAATTCAATTTTGAGCCCTCTGCAGTAGACCCTTATTTGCAATGGGACGAGATTGAGCAAAAATCCGCGCTTGACTATTACTGGGACAAGGTATATGGGCTGGGGCAGGCAGACCCCTCAAAAAAGAAGCAAATGCAAAACGAGGCGGCCAATTCCCAATACAAGGAAATATTGCGCGCCCGCCTCTCAAAAATAATGCCCAATTTCTCGCAATATGAAAAATATCTTGACAGCGGGGAGTGGGACAAGCTTGAGGCATACCTGCCAAAGAACAGCGGAATAATCCCTGTGCCGGAAAACCTCTCTGATGGAATATTGCGCACAAAGAAAAGAACCGAAATTGCAATGCAGCGCCTTCCCATCTCCTTCAAATTCAATTTCTATGATTCCAACCTCTGGCCGTTTATAGAGAACGCGTGGGCAAATAAGGAAACCCTTATAATGTGTGGTGTCGCCTTTCCGGGAACCGAAGGGATGGCAGGAAAAGGGGGGTTGGGATTTAAGACCACGTTCGGCTTTATGAAACTTCAGGAAAAAGGGGTGCATATAACCGATTATCAGGGCTTTTACGCCCCTTCCACAATAAGCGGAGTGCTCAACACCCTGCGCTCTGCAAAAGCATCTCAGGCATCCCTTAATGAAGTAGAGCAAATAATCAGCGGGCGCGTAAATGTAATGACTCTCTCGCGCGTTGCAAAAGCCCTTGGCTACAATTACATAAACGGCAACCTCCAGCCAGACCTAAGCGGCTCTCAGGAGGTAAACATAAACATAATGCAAAATACAATAGACATCCTAAAATCCGAGCTTTACCACTCACAAGATGTGAAAAGAATAGATTCACCCGAAAAGCTCACATTTGACGCCATATTTGATATGCCATGGTATTTTGTATTCGGCTCCCCCTACCTTACTTTTATGGCGCGCCCATATGCGGGTGTAGGCACTTTTGTTTCTGCAAAAACGGATGCAAAAACCGGAGAAATAAGCCCAGAAACAAACTTTGGCATCACCCAGTATGGGCTTCGCCTCTCATACGGGGATAACATATTTGCCCGCCTTGGAGGGGCTGCAAGCAGGACCCTTACAAAAATTGACGGCAGCGCAATACTTGACATAGATATGAACCGAGATGTTGAGGGCAAATGGATAAAGCCGCGCTTTGATTTCAGGGCAACCGCCTCCCCATCCGCGATTACTCCAAAAGCATGGTCAGAATCAAGCTGGAGCGCATGGCTTGTTGACTCAAAACTGGAATTGGGAATAGAAGCGGGAGGGCAGATGGAAAAGCCGGCAGGCACTCTTGGAATCTGGCTTTTCCCTGACATGTATTGGGTAAAGGAATTGCCAGAGCTTCACATGTCGGCATCCCTTCGCGCCGATCCATTTAATATGCAGCTTAGAAGCTGGCACCTGAAAACAGGATATGATGTAAAAGTATCAGATACTCAATTTATCAACATATTTACAACAATGGACTGGAAAAAGATAGAGAAAATAGGAAACAGCCCGGTAATAACATTAGGTTTGGACTTTAAGTTTTAGCATCGCATATATGGTAGGTAATATGGAAAAAAATATCCGCATCTGCGCCGCATTCGCAATCTTGCTGCTTTTTGCAGGCATGATATTTGCAGAGCAAAGCTCTCTTTTTGAGGCGGCAGTAATAGAGAAAAGGACAGGAGAAACTCTTTTTCAATCCGACGTTGATTTCAAGCTGGATACCCGCCTCTCAAACGCGAGTTCGGGCGGCTCCCTCATAATACTCACACCCGGCGCAGACCCAAATGATTTGCCAGATGAATTTACAATGTGTCCCGGAATGCTTGATATTTTTCTTGCATCCGAGAGCCAATGGGCATCTGACTCTCTTTTTTGCATAGCCGACTATCCCGGCAACCCAGTGGATGAGCCGCTATGCCCGCAGTGCAAGGACGAATTTGACTCAAACTGCTATCCAAAATATGAGACAATAGGCAGCGACACATGCGGCTTGCGCACAACCTGCCTGAATGATGAGATGCCATGGCTCTCTCCGAGCAGCTCAAACCCGGTGCAATGGAATTCTGCCCAGCAAATCTTATGCAGCGGGTTTTCATTAACAAGCGGCGAGCTTCTTGAGTGCATGCGCGCAAGCCAGCGCTCAAATCAATATGAGGGCGGCAAATTGCTTGATGAGTGGGCGGCAATCCAGTTTCTCTCAAATATAAACTGCGATTACCAGCCCCTTCTAAATTGCCCGCTATACCCAAACCAGCAGGCGCAGGGCGCGCTTGTGTGCAACGGAGAATTCTCTGTTAACGGCAACACCTATCGGCTTGAGGGAATGTCCCCTTCCGCAGCAACACGCCTGAATTTCCAGAACGGCGGCACCTACACTCTTGCTCCCGAATTAAATGTTGATGAGTGCATGGGAGTTGCAAGAAAGCTTCCCATCCGCTCATACCCTGAAGCCAACTGGCAATATTATTTTTACCGAGAAACCGCCCCCTATTTCCCTGCAAAAACAAATACAGAATACACAATAACCGTGCTTGACCAAAACACCTGCGCCCTCACATCCACTGTCTCTCCCGCCGTATTCTCAAACGTGGCGCCCGGCGATATTGTAAATACAATAATAACAATTGAAAATACGGATAATGCGCCCATTCGCGCAACAGGGGTGCGCACAGCAAGGCAGGGATGGCTAGTTGCGCCTGCAACAGAGCCTCCTCCAAACGGCTTTGGGCAAACAATAAACCCTGGCGAGACTCAGGCACTTAGCATAATAATTACCGCAGGAAACCCCGCAGACGGGCAGCTGGCGGTGGAGGTGCAAATAGAGTCCACTATTCCATTATGCGATGGCGACATATGCACCAACACCACAAACGTAACAATAGATTTCTCACCCTCAAATTATTCCTGCAATGTAAGCACAAACCTCTCTTTGGCTGGCTTGCCAAATGAAATAAACGCGGGAGAGGATATTCTTCTCTCAACAACATGCTACCGCGACTCAACCCCTATTTCATGCGACACTTTGCAGTGGAGCGCAACCGGCTTTGCAGACAAGGTAAAGCTTGCGCGCATAGGCACTCCAAAAGAAACCCTTCCCCCAGTGGCATACTCAAACGGGCCAATAACAACAAGCATAAATGCCCCATACAACGACCCTCCAATTCCTGAGGCAATGCTTTACACTTACAACCTGCTTCCAAATGACATCTCCCCTTCAACAGGGATAGGAAACATATTTGTAACAGGCAACACAACAGAAGGGGGAACCCTTGCATGCTCGCTTGATGAAAACATAAAAATACGCCCAGCACTTGATTTGGTGCCAATAATAGAGGCATCATCTGCAAAAGGGGATATCTTTGCTGTAACTTTCTCGGTAAGAAACAACGGGGATGAGCCAACGCGCTATGACTTTTATGACTGGTATAGCATAGAATCCCTTACCTCAAAAACAGAGAAAGTAACAACCCCGGTTCCGGCATTTGGCGGGAAATATTCGCACTCATCAATAATATTTGAGTGCCCCCACCCAGGGCTTTTCAAGGCAGAAATGGAAGTTGACTCAAGATATGATATCATCGAGTCAAACGAGAAAAACAATTACAATTTCACATACATAAACTGCGGCAGCGTGCTTGCCTGCCCTGATTTGACATAAGAAAAAAATAACTGCCATGCTTTACCCATACTTAAATTTATATTCTCTTGTTGAATGATTTTCCTTATGGCGGCGCTTGATTTCTCATTTCTTAAAAAATTCAAATCTCTTGACTCTCTAAAGCAGAGCGCCCCCTCAATAGGCAACACCGCGGAGCTGAAAAAGCAAATATCAGAGCTTGAACTGCAGCTTGAGCTATACAATTTGATAATTGAGAGATACAGAAAATTCATAGAAGACGGCGAGTCAAAATCGGTGTCTGAATTGCGCCTGCTTGTGCGCCCCATGGATTCCTCAATAATAGAGATGAAAATAAGCATAGAGGACAGCTTTAACCCCTACTCGTATGACAGCAATTTTTTGCTTGCAACCCAGCGTGCCATGGACACAATCTTTGCGTGGAAAAGGGTGAAAATGCCCCTCTCCTTCTGGATGGGCTTTGATGACATGATACGCCTGCGCGCAGCGGATGATATTGACAGGGCGATAATATTATGCTCGCTCTTTAGGGCGCTTGGCTCGCAATCTGCAAGGGTGCTGCTGGGAAAAGACAAAACAGCATGGGTAAGCTTTCTTTTCGGGCAAAAACAGTATGTAGTGGATATTGGGCAAAAAACCATGAGCACCTATCCGCTGGACGAGGACGGCATAAAGCAATTTATGTATAACATACAATACTCTTTCAACGAGAAGGATTACGAGGATTATAGCAAGGAATAACATTTTCTCCAAGACAAAATATTTCAACCCCGCAATTTTTCTCAAAAAACCCGCAATTTTTTCAAAAACAGCCGGGCAGCTTCGCTTTTTCAATTTTTTTGCAAATTTTTCAAAAAAACAAAAAATCCATGCTGCGCAAGCATTATATTCATCATTTTCCATAACTATTATTATGCCACCACGGTACCTTGACCCGAAAGTGAAATTGGTCTGGTTTTTGCCAACAGCAGTGGCTCTTCTTATTATCTGGCTTATCGCATTTTTTGCGATTATTTTCGCAGCAGACACAAATTCTCTGATGGGAATGAGCAAGCCTGTATTTTTGCTTGTGCTTGCAATAGTTCTCACCGTATTTATCGGCATTCCGGCATATGCTTATCATCACATAGAATATATGTCATATACTTATGCAATAGAGGAGAGTGAATTTGTGATACGCGAGGGAGTAATAACCCGCCACACCACCGTAATTCCCTACAACAGGATACAAAACATCAACACCACGCGCTCTCTCCTTGAGCGGCTTTTGGGCCTGGCTTCTTTGCAAATAGAAACAGCCGGCTCCACAACACATGCGGAAGGGCATTTGCCCGGCGTAATAAACAAGGACGCGCTCATAGCAGAAATAATGCAAAAAGTGGAAGGCGCAAAAAGAAGGCGCGCCATGGGCGGCTCACAGGGCGAAAATATTGAGAAAACCCAGCACCAGCTGCTCTCCGAAATCCTTAAAGAACTTAGCCAGCTAAATAATAACCTTCAATCTTTTATAGAAAGAGGAAAAAGCAGGTGAAATTTATGGATGACGAGCTTACAAAATACGAAAAAGCAAGGATAATCGGCTCACGCTCATTGCAGCTTGCATCGGGCGCCCCCCCTCTTCTTGAGGTAAGCGAATCCTCAACTCCTATGCAAATAGCGGTATTGGAGCTTGAGAGAGGCGTAATACCTCTTGTAGTGGTAAGATAATTTTTTTATTTTTTACACACTCCTTTTTTAGAAAACTCAAACTCATAAGTTTCAAATTTTTCTCTCAAGAGCGCATTTTTGATTTTTTTAATATCTTTCTCTTTTGCAAGCGCAATAACAGCGCCGCCCTCGCCTCCCGCGCCCGTCATTTTTGCCCCCAGCGCCCCCTCTTTTTCGCAAATTTTTATCGCCTTCTCAATAGAGGGGGAAGAAACATCTCTCTCTCTTAGCATTTTATGGTTTTTTCTCATGCATTTGCCAAGCATCTGCATATTCCCTTTCCTCAAAGCCCCAAGCGCCTCTTTTGCAATATCATTATATTCTTTGCAAATTTTTCCCCTCTCCCCCGCATTCATCTCGGCCGGCTTTTTTTCAATTTTGCATTTTTTTGCAAATTTCTCAATTTGCGCCGCGGTATTTGCCTTTTTCCCTTTTGCAGAGGTGTTTATCAAAAGAAAGCGATAGCCTTTTTTCATTTTTGCGTTTGCGGTTTTTATTTTCGGCGCCTTTCCAGCAAAGGATTTCTCATAAGAGAAAACCCCTCCATATACCGAAGCGCTTGCATCAATTCCGGATGCCCGCCCTTTCCCGTGCGCGGCTTCTTCCCCAACCTGCACATATTCAAAAAGAATCTTCTTCTCCTTCCCTTCTCCAAAAATCGCCTTTTTTGCCTTTTCTATAAATATTTCTTTTGCGCCAACAATAACCCCCTGCTTCATATTTTGCAAAAAAGCCTGCTTAGCTCCTACTCCCTCCCTATTCTGCAAAAAAGCCCCAGCCGTTTTTTCCAAAACTTTTTCCTCTTTGAAAAGCGTGATTATTGCGTATGCAAATGCCGCGCAAAGGGATGCGGAATTTCCAACCCCTTTTAGCTTCCAGCATTTTTTCACTTTTGCCTTTACTTTATACTTCTCAAGCACAGGAATTTTTTTTAGCAAATGCGCATATAGCGCCTCTATGGGATGCGCGCTTCCCTCGCGGCAATCTTTTGCATCTTTTTTAAGGCTTTCCTTTTTTGTGCTTATATACTCAAGGCAAGGCTTGCCTGTTTTCTCAAGCTCAACTTCCATCTCATTATAAGGAGTTATCGCCGCGGCTATGCCTGTTGCCCCATACACCACAAAATGCTCCCCGAAAAGTATTGCCTTTGCGGGAGAGAGCGAGCTTATTTTCATATTATGCTCACACATTTGCAATCTTTTAAACCTCACCACTGCATATTTTAGCATGGAAAATTTGCTTATTCTGGGAGGCTCAATCGCCTTTTTGTGCGCCCTTGTGTGGCTTATGTATAAGGAGGGAAGCAAATCCTCCTGGCATGAGATAAGCAAAGAGGCAAGGGATGCGCGCGATGCGGAGGAGAGGCGATGAAAAAAAGAAAAACCGCGGGCGCAAAAAAATCCCCCAACAAAAAAAACAAAGAGAACCCCTCCGAAAGCAAGCCCTCTAAACCTAAAACTCCTGCGCAGGCAAATTTAGCCCCTAAAAACCGCGCCCCTCCCCCCCAAATAGAGGCGGCGGCAAAAAAATTAACAGAAGGCGCAAAAGAGGGGGCATACTCTTTTCTCAAATCTTTTCTTGTTTTTTGCGCCATCTTCCTTGTTATAGGGGTAATCGCATCATTTATTTTTCTCTCAACCGCCCCCAAGCCCTCATGGCAATGGGGCGTTGAGGCGCCTCCTCTTCACAACACCGCCAATTTCTCCCTCATAGCCGGGGATTTTCTTGAATATGAAATAAACTCTTCAGAGGGGGCGCATAAATTAAGAGTAGACGCCCTCAACCATCCCTCGTGCCCGGGAGTGCTTTTGGCAGATGCGCAAAATTCTATTCTAATTCACGGCTCTTTAGGGGCCGCAATGCAAAACGAGCCCGGCGTATATGCAGTATGCATAGGCGCAAACGGCTATGAGGCAAGCCCGTCCGGGGGGCCCCTTGGCTCACCACTAGGTTTTGCAAATTCCACATGGCCTTTTTATGCGCCATGGATGCTTGCATTGCATAAAAATTTCTCAATGGAGGCAAACCAGACACTCACAATATTTCCGGGCAACCATACTGCCCGCGCGCCGATAAAAATAAGGGTTATGGGGGAGAAAACTATTTCTGGAAGGGATGTGTTTGAAGTTGAAGTGATGCGCTCAGGCACCCTTTCCCCAGTTTTTGCGCATGGTGGCAATGAGGGAAATGAGGGGCAGCACTCAATATTATATATCGACAAGCAGTTGAGAATATTGTTTTTTCAGCAATATGAAAAGTCATCTATAATTCTTTTGAATTCCTCGTTTTTTGAAGAATATCGGGGGCATCCATAGGTTTTTATAGTAAAAAGTGTAAAGTTATGTATTAAAACTAACCTCTACTGATGTTTATGGCATTATTCGGAGTTCTAAAAACCTCAAAATCATTCAAGCCATTCGAGCGCCCTCCCAAATGGAGAGACGACCCCCTAAAAAACTTTGATAAAAGCGAATTTAGCTTTTTGAGAAGCCACAAGGCAAAGGGCTATTATTCTCCCCAAGAGATTGCCGCGCATGCAAAATTTGTGAGAAAGCCCCTTACCGAGAGGGGCATGGGCATGCAATATTACATGCGGCAGCACGGGGAATTTAAGGACGAGATTCACGAGCATTTCTCAAATGCGCCTTATCCCGAGGGACAAATGGTTGACAATGTAATGCGAATTGTTGATGAAAAATATTCGTTTAAAATGATAAGGCGGGACGGAACCCCTCAAATCCTCCACCCGTATCGCATAATGCTGCGGCTTACCAAAGAGCATGCGCCATCATCCACCGTGTGCTTTGGAGGCACCCACGATCTTTTTGAGGATAGCATGGGAAAGAGGCCTATAAGAAAAAGATACCGCACTGTCCACGGGCTTTATAGGGACCTTAGCGCAATAAACGGAAATACTCAAAGCCACAACGGGCTGGTACAGCAAATGGCTTCATATCTCATGTACGGCACCCTCTCCCTTACAAACGACGCAGAGCTTGGGGTGGAAGATGTGCGCATAAAGGAGCCAAAAGACATTTACAAACTGAAAAACATCTTGTTTGCCGAGGCAAAGGAGGCGGCTTACAGGGAATACTTCTCAAGGGTTTTCAGGTCTTTGGAAACGCGCAGGGCAAAAAAATACGATAGCTATGACAATACCGAATCGCTAACGCTCTTTACCCCCGAAGAGGTAAGAAAATACAATCTTCTTGACCTTTATTTCACAACAGTATGGAAAGAGCTTCTCCACTATGACTCTGACAAGAAGGCGTTTTACATCGTGCCATATTACACCCTGCAAAACATAAGGAAAATACTTGAGATTCTCAGCAAGGCATACCCCGAGGCGGAGGGGGTTTTTTCCCCAGAGAACTTTATGCTTGAGGCGCGCAAAGCAAGCCTGGTTTCCCGGCTTCTGCTTGCATGCAGGGCAAATGAGAAAGTGACAATGCGGGGGGCGAAATCCCTCAGCGTAGCCGAAGCTGAAACTCTTAAGGGCGTGGACGAAACATACAAGGAACTGCTTGCTATCGCCCGCTATTCGCAGGTAAAAGCATTTATGGGAAATTTTGAGGCATCCGAGAAATATTGGGGGCAAAGAATCAGCAGAGGCACGACATTTCCTTATCCAATTTATTACCATTTTGATTATCATGCAAACGACAAATCCCCATCCCAAAAATTCTCCGAATATGTGGGGGTAGTGCGCTCAAGGCCGAGAGAAATCATGAGCTCTGAGCAGTTTACCGAGCTTCCCTACACCCGCTCCCCTGTGATAGTGGTTATGGCGCCCTCGGCAAAATACGCTTTCAAAGCAGATGATTACAGCATAACCGTTTCCATGCCCCGCCACATTCTCAAAAATTCCGAAAACGCAGACCCGGCAGACCCGCAAAACTTCTATGAAATAGATGCCGGCAAGGCAGTGGACTTTTACAACGAAATCCTCTCAGGGCGCCCGTATATCGCAGTATCAACAAAAAGCCTGATAGGCGGCTATTCTGGGCATGACCATCTGAACGTCAGCATAATACCAGAAAGCGGGCAGAGTTTTTACGACCTGCTGGGCAGTAATTATGCAGACAAGCGAGAAGGAATAGAATCATTCACAAACTTTCTTATAGAGCAGAGCAAGCAGCTTATCAACGATCCATTCGGAAAATTCTCAAAAATAAGAAAAGAATAATTACTTCAAAGCCCTCTCCCAAGCCTCTTTTTCCATAAAATGCATTTTGCCGCAGAAAATAATTATTGCAGGGCAATTCTCATTCTGCTTTTTGTAATCCCTTAATTTTCCAGCCCAAATTTTCTGCTCTTCCCACCCTATTGTTGAGGCAACAAAAATATCCTCATTTTCCAAAGAAGAGGAATCTTTTCTCTCTTCAGCAATTCTCTTTTGCGCCTTTCTAAGTATCCCAATTGCCTGTGACGGCTTCATAGGGCCCATGTCCATATCAACATCAAGCAAGCATAATGTGTGCGCCCCTATTTTTTTATTCTGCGCTATTATATCCAAAAAAGAAGTTGGCTCAAAATTCTCACGCCAATAAGTAATTGTCGCCGTTTTGCCGAATTTGTAATTTTGCAACCCGCATGCCCCAGGCGCGGCGGAAAATATTGAGGAGGCATGCAATATTCTCACCTCTATTTCTCTTTTTTTTGCCCCCTCAAGCAATGAATTATGCGTTGTTGCGCTCATCGGATCTCCGGGCACAATTAATGCAGAATTTCCTTTTGCGCACGCATCCAAAATTATTTTTTCCCCCTCCACATCCTCTCTTGGGAGAATCTGCACTTTTTTCCCTATTATTTTCTCAAGGCGCGCAAATGCCCCTTCCCTCACAAAATTTGTATAATTTTCAGCAAATATTTTTTCGCATTTTTTTAGCGCCTCCACTGAGCGCAAAGGCAAATCCTGCTCGTCGCAAAGCCCTAATCCCACTAAATAAAGGGTGTTTTTCATATGCTTATTTCTCATCCAAATAATAAAAACACCTGTTTTAAGCCCAAACAAAAAACAAGCAACAAAACTCTTATTTATCCATAAATCCAAAGCCCGCCAGCCAAAATTTATAAAAAACAGCAACGGGTTTTTTGAAATTTTAGTTTTTTACGGAAAAATGCCCTCTGCAAAACCTATAATTCTTAGGCGCCCATAATTTAGCATGGATATTCTTGGGCTAAATGAAAAAGCTTTAAAAAAAGGGCATAAGCGCACTTCACCTGACACGGCGGAGCTGTGCCCTGCATGCAAAAAAAATGCAAGAATATACTGCCCCCACAAGCCAATACTGGCAATAAAAGCAGAGATGGCAAAAGAATTTGACAAGCAAAATTTTTTCGGCCCCTCTCCGCCCAACTTATTTGTAGGGCATTTTGGCTATCCGTCTGTTAACTGGGGCCCGATGATAAACCTCGACGACTCTCTCCCCGACAATCCGCGCGAGTGGTATGGCTGGGATTTTGACAAAATAGTGCGCGCCCGCTCAATGCAAATAAGAGGGCAGGCAAACGCAAAAGTGATGCAGGCGCAAAAATCTCCCGGCTTTGCAAGGCAGGGCAGGGAAAACAGGATGCTAATTGACTCGCAAGAGGCTGCAATGTCATGCAAAAAAGTTGATATAGAAGCGCATTTTTCAAAAAAGCCCTCGTTAAATGTAAGCTTTCACTCAATTCATCAGCCAATGGGCCCATCCGCCCCACTTGAGAAATTGTCTTTGGCAGAAAACCCCAAAATTCCAAAAAAAGTGGACTCCCTGGTAAATGAGGGGGTGCGCGCATCCTTTGCAATAAAAGAGCTCTCTGCCGCCGGCTATGATGAGAATTATTTATGCCGCCTTCTTACCTGCGGAGTGCTTGGAAAAAAAGATGCGCGGCGGCTTGTGCCAACAAAATGGGGCATAACCGCGACAGATGACATGGTCGCAAAAGAGCATATTGAAAAAATAAGAAATTTTTCGCAAGCAAATGAGTTTCTCCTCTATTTTAACGAGTATTTGGCAAACCGGTTCTGGATTCTTTTAATGCCGGGCGCGTGGGAATATGAAAATTTTGAAGGATGGATGGGCGCGGGGGGAAATTATGCACTGAACCGCGAATATGAGCCTTTTTTTGGGCGCAGTGAATATGCATTCAAGCAGGGAGGCGGCTATTACGCGGCCCGTCTTGGAGTATGTGAGGCGCTTGCATCCTCTTTGCGCAGGCAGGCGCGCGTTGTTGTGATAAGGGAAATATTGCCCGAATATGATTTGCCTGTGGGGGTATGGGAAATTCGCGAAAATGTAAGGCATGCCATGAAAAATACTCCCTTAAAATTTTCCTCAAAAGAGGAAATTCTCTCTTATTTGCAAAAGAATTTGAAGCTTCCCTCATCTGCTATATTTTCCCAAAGCGCAATATTGCGCCAGAGCCGGCTTGCTGAATTTTAAATAATCCAATTTTTCTTTGCAAATATCCCTTGCGATATGTTTTTATTTGTGTATATATAAATAATAATGTGTTAAATCAAAGGCAGTTAAACGCAGTAGAAACACTAAAGCCCTACAAAGAGAATTTGCGCCCGGTGTTTGAGCGGCTGAAGGCACAATCCGAAAACACAGAACTTTTGTATGAAAAGCTTGAGAAGGCAAGAAAAAAGCAGCCAAACGTAACTGTGCAAAAGCTTGAGAAGCAGATTGAAAAATACAAAAAAAGCCTTCCAAACACAAACTCCTCTGTCTGCTGGGGCTTTTTTAATGAGCTTCCGCAGCGCCCTATTTATTTTCATACCTTAACTGATTCTTGTTATCAAGAACTGTTGCGCATTGGGTGCATCCTCCCAAAAGAGAAAAATTTTTACGTTGGCTCCAACAAGTATGAATATTCATACCGCCCCTTCCACGATTCTTATATGGTGTTTGGCTTAGGCCTATCCCCGTGGTTAGAAAGCTTAGTGCCCATTGACAATTTATACTTTGTTATGTATGGGGCAATAGAAAATTTTGGGTGGGAAAGTACTTACAAACATAATGTTCTTGTAGATGATGTCTCAAAGGCGCATAATCTGCAGGCTTTTTATGATCTTTCTAAAGAACAGGCAAAAAACTTAGTTATGTTCATGTCTAACCTGAAAATATCCAGTCTTGCATTATCATATTCTTCTCACACGAGCCGCCGCCATATCGAGACAAATATAACCCCCGTATCATCATATCATAATGGCTCAACCATTTTATTCAAACATTTCAGGGACACACTGGCGGCCCTGTACGATTCTAACAAAGAGTTTAGGAAATTGGTTCTTGGCACAATCCCAAAGCGCTTAAAAGAACACAAAAATGTGTGCAACAACCAAGAAAAGATACGAATTCTGGCTGATTACCCGCTTGATGAGATCGCGCTTTCTTTTGCTTTATTGCATCCCACCCCAGAGTTAGGTTCAAACCCAAACTATTCCAAGTCCAAATCCCATACGGGCGCAAGAATGCGAACATTGGGCGTTCTCCTGCCTCCAACAAAACTTGGCCCTCTTTCAGAATGCGCGTATGACGACCTTTTTCTAAAAGTGCTTAAAAAAGGTCTTCTCCCACACGATTTCTCATTTTTATTGTTCCACTCTTCAGATTTTGATGAAGCAATCTCATCAAAATTATTTCATTATCTCCCAGGCGCCCCCTCTTCAAGCAATGTATCGTCCATGCCACCTTACGTTATTACCAATCCATTTGACCGTGTCCTGATAACAGACACTGCAGAAGACATAATGGCAAAGGCAGAGCTTTATCACCGCAATTCCGGAATGAAAAAGAGGCTGGTGTTTGAGAATTTTCTTCTCGGAACATATGATTTGGTTCGCAGGGAATATGTAAGAAAACCTTATCTGGTTGTGCATGGAAATAAAGCTAAATTGCTGTATCCAAACAGCGACGATAGAAAAACTGTTTTCCTCCATGACCCCTCATGGGACGTGGACAGAAGCAATTTTTACCAGCAATTTTATGACAAGGTGCTAAAGCCAATACAAGAAGTTTTGCGAGCCCTATTTGAGGGGGAATAATTCAGTAGCGCTCTCCCTGCCTCTCTCTTTTTTGCACATACTTCCTGCCAATTTCGCCGAATTTTACAATTCTCATGTTTTAATAATGTTTTTCCTTATTCTTTAGCATTATTGCCAATATTTGGCTAAAAAAGCAAATATTCATATATTTATTATTCCAAATAGCATACAATGGAACTAACATCTGCAGACAAGAAAATACTTGCCCTGCTTGACTGCAACGCAAGGATGCCCCTCTCAGAGGTAGGAAAGAGGGCAAGAATTGCAAAAGAGACTGTAAAATACAGGATATCAAAAATGCAAAAGGCGGGCATATTGCGCGGCTTTTATGCGATAGTGGACCATTCCAAGCTCGGGCTGGCAAGCGCGAGAATTTACTTTAGGCTAAAAGATTTCGGGGAAGGTGACGAGAAAAAGCTGGCAGAATTCATGCTAAAAGACCCGCATTGCTGGGGCCTTTTCCAAACAAGCGGGCCCCATCATATGGTTGCGGTAATAAAGGCAAAAGACGCCTGGGAAATGGGAGAATTTGCCGAAAGCATAAGGAAAAACTTTTGGAAAATAATAGAATACGCCCAAATTTCAATATTTTGCCAATACTGCGAATTGACCAGCTCTTTTTTGCATGGCGGGGAAAAAAAGGAATTCTGCCTTTTTGAAAGGCAGAAACAGGCGCGCCTTGATGGCGCAGACATGAAAATATTGGGCGCCCTCTCGCAAGACGCCCGCCTGCCGATAATATCTCTTGCAAAAAAAGCCGGCATTTCCCCGGCAACTGCAAGGGCAAAGCTAAGGCGCCTTGTGAAGGAAAAGGTGATAGTGGCTTTTAGGCCGTTCATAGATACTGAGGCGCTCGGATACGAATATTTTAAGGTGGATGTTAGTGTAAATGATTATGTCGGGGTGCAAAAAGTAGCAAACTATGCAAAAAGCCTTCCAAACACAACAATGTTCCAGAAAATGCTTTTTTCCCCAGTGGTAGAATTTGATTTACAGGCCAAAAATTTCGCCGAATTTGTAAAAATAATGGACAGCATAAAAGAAAAATTCCCCTCTCTTGTGAGAAATTATAGCTATTACTCAAGGGTAAAGTTTTTCGCAATATCCTACTTGAAATAGGGTAGCGCCCCCCTGTTTTTAAAATATGCATTTTTCCCCCATTTTAGATGAATTTATAACTTTTTGTTGAGTATTATATTTGGTGTTTATTTATGAAATCATCAATTATTCGCCCAATAAAAACATTCGGCACCCTCGCCGCATTCACAACGCTTGCAATTCTTTCCTCTAATAAAACCCTTGCGCAAACAATGCAATACCCCATACTCAAGCAGGGCATAGCAACTGAGCTGCCCGACACCTCAAAGCGAATAAAAAGAATTTACCCAGGCGAGGGGGCAATAAAAGGGCTTCCCGCCGAAATTGACTCTTCTGCCATTAAAGGCGAACTGGAAGCAGCCAAATCTTCAAAACCGGTCCAAGAAGCAATTTCAAACAAGGGCTTTTATGACAAAAAGAAAGTGCTTGAAAAGCTCAACCCCGCACACCAGGAGAAGCTTGGGATAATCGGCACCGACAAGGATAGCACCTATTTGCTTATTGATTACTGGAATGCAAACATAAAGAAAATATGCAGGCAGCTCGGCTTTAGCGGCGTGGTTCACTCCGTTCTTCTGCCCCTTAACAAGGAGGCGTATGAGGCATTTGAGAAAGAGGCAAAAGAGCACTCCAAAAAATACAAGCAAAACGCCCTTTCATATACCGACTCGCTTATAGTCGCAAAAGCAGAGCAGGGTGACATATTTTACATCCTTTTAGGCGCCGCAAGAAACACTGGAGATGCCTCAACAGAGCAGTTTGACGGCACTTATGACAAATGGCATTCAAGCAAAACATCTCAACGCCTGGGGCTTTGCTCCAACGGAGAGGTAAGAATTCCATTTGACGGGGATTTTGGAATTGTGCGCCTTGCGAATTACCCGAACTCTTACTCAAGCGGGCAGGAAGAGCCCTCCGCACAAAGCCAGCACGAGGCAACCGCCCCTGAAATTTCGCGCAAAATAGAATCCGCAGAGGCAAAAAAAGACACTGTAGTTGTGCCTCTAATACTTGCCCTGAATTTGGAAGGCTTTGTAATGGAAGAGAAAAACATGTATTTCAACGAATGCTACAATTATTTGCTTGATTTTCGCGCAAGCTCGCCCGAGGAAATAATGCAGGCATACAAAGATTGGCTTTTGCACAAAAAAACAATAGACGCGCAAAGGGAGCTTCTCAAAAAAGCGCAGCAGGAAACAATATACAAAAATTCTTTTGAGGGCTACTGAAGGGCTTTTCCCCCTCTTTTTCTTATTTTTCATTGAGCGAAAGCTTTATATACTCTAAATGTGTATATTAGTGTATAAATAAGGGTATTAATGGGGGTTATATTTATGGCGCAAAAAATGCAAAACAAAAGCAATTTAATGCAAAAGGCAACAGGGATATTTGTAGGGGCGGCTATGCTTATCGGAGGAAATTTTACTTTAGCAAAGCTTCCACCCGACACACTCAAAACAGATTCTAAAGTGCGCCTAATGGATACAGTATATTCCAAGGATTCCAAGCCAAAAACAGGGGGGGAAGTTAGCAAGCGCAGGCACGATACTCTTTACTCAAAGAACTATCCGCCCCTTCCAAAAAAAGAGGCTATAAAAGGAATTGACACCTCTCTCTCAAGCCGCAATCCCCTGCAAGAGCAAATAATCAAAATTGACACTTCAAACGGCTTTATTCAGCTAAACGACACGCTCTCTTACAACCCAACAACAGGCGAGTGGAAAAACCCGTCTAAAAAATAAGCGTTTTTGCCGCGGGGCGGGACCGGATTAAATCCTACAAAGCACTTTGGGCGAGGGGTGAAATCCCTCCCTGCGGCTTATGTAATAATAGGTTTATTAACTTGCAAAACTCTTCTTTTATTACGGTGGTAAAATGCTGGATATCTTGCTAATAGGGCTCATTATTCTCATAGTCATAGCGCTTGTATTTATGTATAACGGGCTCATAACCCTGCGAGCGCGCGTCAATAACGCATGGTCGCAAATAGACGTGCAGCTCACAAAAAGATACGAGCTTGTCCCAAATTTAGTGGAAACCGTAAAAGGATATGCAAAGCATGAGAAAACCGTATTTACAAACATCACAAAGGCAAGAACCGCCGCCATGGGGGCGCAAACAGTAGGCGAGAAGGCAAAAGCCGATAACATGTTTACCGGCGCGCTAAAAAGCCTTTTTGCGGTGGCGGAAAATTACCCAAAATTGCAGGCAAGCGAGAATTTCAAGCTTTTACAGGAGCAGCTGGAAGGAATAGAATCAAAGGTTGCGTATGCAAGGCAATTTTACAACGACTCTGTGCTTGAATACAATACAAAAATTCAGCACCTGCCAGAAGTATTAATTGCAAACATGCTCGGCTTTAAAATGTCCGAATATTTCAAGGCAGAAAAAGGGGCAAGAGAGGCGGTCAAAGTAAAATTTGACTAAGCTTGCCTTTTTTGCTTATATTTGCATTTTAGGCATTGCAATAAAAGAGAATGAAAATTTCATAGCAGTTGTATTTATGGCAAGCTTTTGGGATATACAAAGAAAAAACAAGCTCTATTCATACGCGCTTGTGGGCGCAATGATTCCCATAGTAATAGTGCTTGTCTGGTTCGCGGGCTATATTTTCGACGGCGGCTCATGGATATTTCCCTTCGCAATAGCCCTTTCTTTAATTTATTCAATAGGGGGCTATTATTACGGAGACAAAATAGTATTATCAGCATCCGGGGCAAAACTGGCAGAAGGCAAAGATTTTACTTATCTAAATAATGTGTGCGAAGGGCTTTCTTTGGCGGCAGGAATTCCAACCCCAAAATTATATGTAATGAATGATTCCTCTCCAAACGCATTTGCAACCGGGCGGGACCCAAAGCATGCCTCAATCGCGGTTACAACAGGCCTTATGCAAAAAATGAACCGCTCTGAAATTGAAGGGGTAATAGCGCATGAAATGTCTCATATAAAAAACTTTGACATAAAATTCATGACTGCGGTAGTGGTGCTTGTAGGGCTTATTTCCATAATTGCGGAAATGATGGGGCGCATGTTTTGGTTTGGAAGGGGAAATGATAGGGGAGGCAAAAACGGGCTTCTTTTAATTATCGGCATATTTCTTGTTATATTCGGGCCTCTCATGGCACAGCTGGTGCGCCTTGCAATTTCAAGAAAAAGGGAATTTTTGGCAGATGCCTCTGCCGCCCAGCTTACACGAAACCCCGGCGGGCTTGCATCCGCGCTTGAGAAGCTAAAAGGCTCGCCCGCGCTAAAAAAAGCAAATGACGCCACCGCCCCCCTCTTTATATCCGACCCTTCAGGCGCAGGGGAGAAAAAGTCATTTTTCACGTCAGTATCCCATCTTTTTTCCACCCACCCTCCGCTTGATGCGAGAATAAAGGCGCTTAAAGGGATGTAAATGGAGCAAATTCTCGCCCCTGCATTAATAGTTCTTTTTTTCTCAGGCTTTTTTGTTGTATTTGGCATAGGCGGCGCATCCGTGTTTGTCCCCATATTTGCCACCCTCGGAATAGGCATAAAAGAGGCAATAATTGCCGGGCTGTTTATCAACATCGTCTCCACCGGAGTGGCAACTATTATTTTTGCAAAAGGGGGGCTTTTCAAATTCAGGGATTTGAAAGACGCTCTCTCCATTCTTTTGGGAATGCTTTTTGCAATTCCCGCAGGCGTCTTTATTTCCAACATGCTAAGCTCACAAATACTTGTCGGGCTTTTCTCGCTCTCCTTATTTGCATGCTCATTTTTCATGCTAAAAGAGGGGGAAAAAGCAAAAGACGCGCAGGGCGGCGCCTCCAAAGTGCAGAATATCAACGCAGGCAAATTCTCCTCAACACTTGTGCTTGCTCTTGTGGGAATAATAGCAGGGCTTGCAAACGGCATACTTGGCATCGGAGGCGGAGTATTCATAGTGCCTGCACTTATAATGAATGGAATGTTTGCAAGGCGAGCCGCAATAATATCTGTCGCATGCACCTTCTTCGGCTCTATTTTCAGCCTCTCAAACCATCTTGCATACGGCAAGGCAAATTTTCCCCTGTTGGGGGCAGTTGGCGCCGCGGCGCTTATCGGCGCCCTGGCAGGCTCACACCTTTTCTCAAGCGGCAAAGTAAGCAGCCCGATGATAACCCGCGCGTTCCCATTCTTGCTTATATTGCTTGCAATAAAGCTTGCCCTTGACTTTTTTGCAGGAGTATAAAGAGAAAAGCCAGCAACTTCCATCCGCCCCCTGTTTTTCAAATTTATTTGCAGCCACGCAAATTTATAAGCGGCGCATGCGTGGGTTTTGCATAGTGTTTTGGGTGTTGCATGATGAACTTTAAAAAAAACATAGGCTCTCTTGACAGGGCTGTGCGCGCGGCGTTGGGGGTAGTTGCAATATTTGCTTTTGCGATGGGAATGGTAAAAGCCCCTTACTCCTATTTTCTCCTATTTATAGGGGTGCTTTTGCTCTTTACCGCGTTTTTGAAAGTGTGCCTGCTTTACTATCCTTTCAAATTCAGCACAAACGGCAAAGAGGATTAGGTTTTCTTGCGAAATATTTTTTTCTTTCGAACTAATACTCATTTGCTATCTTTTCTAAAAAGCGCAAACAACTCTCAAGCCCTTTCCCACTTTATTTTGTTTTTTTCTAAAATAGAAATTATCTTATCCCGCTGCCCCTTTCCCAGCCCTTTCCAGTCAATAAGCGCCCCCTCAACTCTCTCCACACTTTTCTCAATCGCCCGCAAAATCATGCCCTCATCTATTTCATCAACCCTGTATTTTGGCAGTATGTGCCCTATCGCAATTTCCTCTCCGTTTAATTTTCTCTCCCCAAGCATGTATTGCGTAAATTTGGGCGCATAATGCCCGCCGCCTATTCCCAAATAAGTTTTATGTGCAGGCGCAGGGCGCACAAGGGATTTCATTATTGCAGATGCAGCAATTTTGCCCGCCTTCCCATCCGTCCACTCTTTTTGAGTTGAGCCGATTTCAACAAATATGAGGGAAAATTTCCCTCCCTGCGGCGTCGGCCCGTGATGGTCAACTTCCATGCAGACATTCCACCCAAGCCCCTCTTTTTGCGCCCCTTCTTTTAGCAATTTTAATATTTGCTTTAATTTGCATGCATACGCAACGTTGAGGGTGCCCTCTTCACCCCCAAAATCCGCCTTTGCCCAGTTGCCGCAAAAATGCGCTGTAAGAGACGGCTCGCCTTTCTCGCTTTTGTGGGTGCTTGCATACAAAAAATAATCCGCACCAGCTCCTTCAGGAGGCTCAATATCAAGTATGGGTGCTTCAAACCCGTATGCCTTAAGCCCTGAGCAGCATTTTTCCTTGCCGCATGCTGAAAAAGAAAATAATTTCTCATTTATTTTTTTCCATTTCCAATCCTTTTGCAGATGCGAAATAATATTTAGCGACGCCTCATTTTCAGTTGAAAATAAAACTGAGCCAGGCAAACTTTTTCTCAAACATGCCATAATAAAACCTGTAAAACTATTTGCATTATAAAGTTATTTTAACCTGCCACAAGAAAAATCTTTTTAAAAAAAGGTTTCTAATACATCGTCTGCAAAGAGTTTATCGCCTTTTTCACTTTCTCAAAAGCATTCTTGGTGTTTGTCAAATACAAATACTGCAAAGCCTCCCCCAAGTCGTTGCTCTCTGCCATGGGAGGAAGGGAAAATTTATACCTTCCCGCCTTTCTTGTTAAAATGCCCCTCTCTTTTAGCTGGTGCAAATGGTATCTTACCGCCTTTACCTGCGCGGGGTCTTCTTTTTTTCTCACAGAATTTATCAAATTCATGAGGCGGTGAATATCCGGCTCTTCCTGCGCAAAATGCGCCTTTAGAAGCCCTTCAAAAATATCAAGCATCAAAGTGCGCGTCTCATTAGGCGAAATAAGCCCCAAAGAGAGCGCCAAATACCTTACAAGAGCCCTGCGGGTAAGCTTTACTTCTCCAAGCAATTGCATATCGCGCACAACATGCTCCTGGCGTATAAGGGAGCTCTCAGGCATAGACATAGAAACCAAAAATCTTTTAGCCGTGTTATTTTTAAGCATAACGCCCCAAAGCGCATTTTCTCCTCCGCTGCGGCTGCCGGCTTTAGACTTTTTCAGCCCTTTTTTTAAGCTTTCGCCGCAGCACCTCATAAGCTTTGGAAGCCTGCTCTTCTTTTAGCACCACTATAAGCTCTGTGAGGGTGGAAATAACCTGAAAAATATTTATTCCCTCCCATGAGAGCTCGCGTATAACCCTGTCAAAAAAGCCGGGCTGGTATAAAATGTCCTCTCCAAAGCGCAAAAAAAGCAATGAGAGATTTTTCTCAATATTTAGTATTTTCTCCCCCTTTAGCGCCGCAATGGCTTTTGTCTCATGCTTTTGAGAGAGCACAATGCTTGCCTCATGCTGGCTCTGCGTGATGCTAAGCACGTCTTCCGGGGAGCTGGAGGCGATTTTTTGCAACTCAATAAGCCTTTTTTGCGTATTTGCCCCTTTTCTTATGTCTATTTGCATAGCATCCGAGCGCAAAGAAATTTGCAATGATTTGTAGCCAGGGTTTTTTTGCCCCTCCTCCTCTTTCACACCCATTTTCTCGCGCATTCGCGAGAGCGCCATCACAATAGAGCTTGCCTGCACCTCTCCCCCGCTTTCAGCCTCTATTGCCGGCTTTATATAGCGCGCCAGCCGATGAAAAGAAACCAAATCCTTTTGCATAAAAAGCTCAAGGTTGGGGTGCTCTCTTACATATTTTTGCACAAGGTGCGCAACAGTTGCCATATGTTACATATAAAACAAAAAGTTAATAATACCGAAACTGCGAAAGGGGGCAAACCCCAATATTTCAAGCTATTTATACGGGCTTAAATCAACCTATTTAAACCTTAATCATTATACTTATTTATGCCAGAGAAAAAGGCGCGCTATATTGTTATCTTAGGCTCCATGATGTCCGGGCTTGGCAAGGGCATCCTCTCCGCATCCATTGGCAGGCTTTTGCAATCTGACGGATACAGCGTGGCGCCCATAAAATTTGACGGCTACTTAAATGTCGACTGCGGCACCATGAACCCTTTGCGCCACGGGGAAGTGTTTGTGCTTGATGACGGCACAGAATGCGACATGGACTTTGGCACTTATGAGAGATTTCTTAACATCGGGCTTAGCGGCACAAGCTCTATAACAGGGGGAAAGCTTTTCAAAAAAATAATAGAGAAAGAGAGAAGTGGCGGCTATTTGGGGCGCGACGTGCAAATTGTCCCCCATCTTACAAACGAGATAAAGGCATGGATAAGAAAAGTGGGCGAGGAGACAAAAGCCGATTTTGTAATGATAGAGGTGGGGGGCACAGTAGGGGATTTGGAAAATTCTTATTTTATAGAAGCAATGAGGCAGATGGGGCAGGAGGAGAGGGAAAATATGCTTTTTGTGCAGCTTACCTATGTGCCATCCCTCTCAAAAGGCGAGCTGAAAACAAAGCCAACACAGCATGCAAACAGGCTTATCACAAGCCTTGGCATAACTCCTAAACTGATAGTGTGCAGAGGGGATGAGAAATTAAGCAAAGAGGCGCGCGAGAAAATATCAATGTTTTGCAATGTTTTGCCAGAGGATGTATTTGACGACCCTCTTGTGCCGACAATTTACGAGCTTCCCCTGGTGCTTGAGAAGCAGAATTTCTCGCACAGGCTTCTCTCCCACCTCTCGCTAAAGCCGCGCAACGGGGATATGCGCGCATGGACAAACCTTGTTTCCAAAATAAAATCCCCAAAAAACGAGCTTCGCATTGCAATAACAGGCAAATACACCGCAGTAAAAGACGCGTATGTAAGCATAGAAGAGGCGCTTGTGCACTCTGCGGCTGCCAGCAACACCCTTGTAAAAGCGGAATTTGTTGACACTGAGAGGCTTGAGAGAACTGATGTAAAGCCGCACGAGCTTTTGCGAGGATATGATGGCATAATAGTGCCCGGCGGTTTCGGCTCCCGCGGAGTGGAAGGCAAAATAATGGCAATAAATTATGCAAGAAAAAATTCACTTCCATTTTTAGGCTTGTGCCTGGGCTTGCAGCTATGTGTTGTGGAATATGCGCGCAACGTCGCAAAAATGGAAGGCGCGCACTCAACCGAGATGGATAAGGCAACCCCTTTCCCGGTAATAGATTTGCTTCCAGAGCAAAAAAGCATAAAAGAGAAGGGCGCAACAATGCGCCTTGGCGCCTGGGATTGCCAGCTTGTAAAAGGAACAAAAGCGCACGATGCATACGGATGCGAGAAAATAAGCGAGAGGCACAGGCACCGCCTTGAGGTAAATGATGAATTTGTCTCCCGCCTTGAGGAAGCCGGGCTTATAATTTCCGGGCGCTCCCCCGACGGGAAAATAGTTGAGATGGTTGAATGGAAAGATGGCTGGGGAGTGGCAACGCAGGCTCACCCTGAGCTTAAAAGCCGGCTTGAGATGCCGGCTCCGCTCTTTCTTGCGTTTGTAAAGGCATGCCTAAAGCGGCAAAAAGAGAAAACTTCACAATAAAATTTCTTCAAGCCAATTTGAGTTTTTCCAATTAGCGCCCGCCACCCCCGCCGGCTTTTTAGCAAAACCGTTTTGTTTATATACCTGCTCTTGCTTTTTTTATCATCGGGGTGTTGGGTTGGCTTCACAGAGAAAATATTCAAAATCTTATGCGCTCTCTCCAGAGAAATCCATGCGCGCCATAAAGGCAAAGTCGCCTCTGCGCTCAAGCCTGAGAAAAACAGTGCGCTCTGACGCAAGGCATGCGAAGAAAGCGCGCCTAAGGGTTTCAACCTCTATAAAAAAGGCGCTTGCGCAAACAAAAAAAATAAGGCTTGCCGCAAGGAGGAGAAATGCGCGCATCAGCCGAAAATCCGCCTTAAAAAGAAAGGCCGCAAGGCAGGCTCTCTCGGCGCACCTTGTTTCAGCCGACATTGCAAAAGCGTCTCAGAGCTTTGTAAGCGCAAAAAAGCGCGAGCAGATGAGCCAGCGCATCTCCCTCCATAACTTTAACCAAGGGCTTATAGGAAAAACCGGGCGCAGAAAGCAGAGCAGGCTTGAGGCGCTGCGGCGCACCGTAATGATTTTTATTAGAAGGATGATGGCATGGATTTCCAAATCCAGGCTCACCGCATCCGGCAAAACCGCCCTCTCCCAACTTGATGACCTTTACAGCCTCATCTCTGTGGGAAAAGTGGGGGGCGAGGATTTGCTTAAGCTAAAAGTCGCATACGGGGAGGCATGCTATCATGTGATGCGAGACTCTCGCGAGAATTACCAAAAAGGAATTGATAGAAAAGGGGAGGATTACCAGCTACATTTTGACCGCTTTTTAAGCGTGGAAAGAGGGTAATTTATTAAATGCTAAGAAAAAGGTTATGTTATGGATATTGAGAATTCGCAAAAAGGGCTTTTCAAATTTGTGAAACACCCTATGCTGCGCAAGGCGCTCGAAGTTTTATTTTCCTCAATTCCGGGCGCGGTGGTGCTCTTTGTATTTTTGCTTGGCACGGGAGTGCTTAACATTTATTCAAACCTCTCGGAGACAAACGACGTGTTTGCAGCATCCTATATCCCTATAATTTGCCTTCTTCCCGTAGTTGTAGGCATTGTGGGGCCTCTTATACTTGAGAAGGTGCGTGATGAAACCCGCCTTTCAATGCGCGGAAGCATCCTTGTGTCATTTTTATCCGCGCTTCTTGGCTCAGGGATCAGCTCGCTGGTGCTTGTAATAACAGGCATCGCAAGCCCTGAATTCAAGCCGTTTGGCGGCGCAATCCTTGATAATTTGGGGCAGCTTCCGGGTCTCGGAGCAGCATTTTTAGTGCTTGTTGTGGCATGCACCATTCTCTCAATAATAGGGGGCGCAATAATCGTAGTTGTTTTGGGCAGGGCCGAAAAATAAATTTCCTGCGCCTTCTCTGGCTTGCCGCCTCAGGCTTTTTCTTTGCGATAGGTTATTATATGCTATTTTCCTCCCTTTAGCATGGCATCCATAGTATCCCTTGTGGAATCCATAAAATCAACCCTTCTTTCCTTAGGCCCAAACGTGTCAGTAATACTTATCGTATTAGGCGGGCTCACCTACGGGCTTGCGCAAACCCAGCCGGCGCACACGCGCGGAAAATGGCAGTCATTGGCAATAGGCATAATAATAGGGGGTATAATAGTTGCCGCAGTAACAGGCGCGGCGGAAATGATAGCACTTTCCTCAACAACCCTTCTTACATAAAAAAAGAAAATCTCAGTTGCACTCATAAAATCCCCTAAAGGCAGCCGGGGATTTTCGGCTACCACATCATATATGCCTTTACCTGTGAATTCCACTCACTTTTCTCTGTTTTTTGCGGAAAATGAAACGGCGCCTTCTCTATAAGGTGTTTCATTGCAAAAGCAAATTCATCAAGCGCAATAAACCTCTCACTCAAATTCTTCCACGCATACTCAAGTATTACTGCCGCCCCGTCCTCAAACTGCGCTTTTCTGCTTGAAGCAAACTTTTCTGCCTCCTGCGAGCCGTTTTTAGCATCAATGGAGTGTTCATAATATTTGAGCATCGGGTAAGATGAAATTTTTATGCCAAGCGAATACGCCGCCAGCGGCAATCCAACCTCTGTGCCTACTCCGTGCAATTGCTTGCCTGCCTTAACAAACGTCTCCTTCATTTTTGCATCAAGCTCGCCGTATATTTGGGTGTGAAATCCCATTATTCCAAAATATGCCTGTCCCCACGTGCCATTCTCTTTGGCATCTGCTATAAACGCTTCAAATTTTTGGGATACTTCTTTGTATGCTGCCTCTTTTCCTATATTCTCGCGCACCCGCCCGAACATAATGGGGCTCACATCCGGAAGCCCAATTTTCTTATCATGCTTCTTGTTTGCATAAGTAATCATTATGGAAATCGCCTTCTCATTAAGCAGCATTGAATACGGAAAATACTGCTCCGAGCCCCGCGCCCAGCAAGGCACAGAAACCAAATTCTTCTCATTTATAGAATTCACAAAGCCGGGCACCTGCCCCGCCAAATTGTCAAAATCGTCGCAAATAAACATGGTGCAGTCGGTTTTCCCATTATATGAGCGCATAAAGCCCTCCTGAAGCCGCTTTCCCATCTGCGGATATTTCTCCTCTTTTGCAAAATTTACCTCAAGCCCCTCAAAATCATTTTGCATATTTTTTGCAGCAGTTGCCAATTTTTCCCCGGCTTTTCCTTCAGGCAAAGGCGCGGACTGCACAAAATAATACGGGTAAATTTTATTCTCAACCATGCTTTTGGAGAGCTTCTCAAGCATGGGGGTAAAATTGTGCCTCATCGCGGTGGGTATGACTATGCCTGCGGATTTCTCAGTCCTCATTCTAGCGTCATTTATTATATTTACCATGCTATATACATGCTTTTACATACTTATAAACTTAATTATTTTGGAAAATTTAATATATTGCGCCTGTTTCCCATATTCTACTTATGGCAGATTTTCAGTATATAATAGACCTCTCTCCGACATCGCCAGCCTATTTTATGGCAATAAACTTAGTTGTAATAAGCTTGCTTCTCTCAGGCTTTGCTTTGGGTATATCGCGCGCAATAAGAAGCAAAAAATTGTGGGGCTGGGGAGTTGAGGAATTATCACAATCCATAATAAACGCGGCTCTTTTGGGCGCCCTTATGGCAGGCGCCTCCATTTCCGCCTCTCTTGCATCCTCTCTCATTCCATCCGAGCTTTCCTCCACCTGCCCATCATATTCATCCCTTGATAATGCTTCTCCCACGCCCCTCTCTTTTTCACTTTGCTCAATTGATTCTGCAATAGAAAAAGGCGCCTCCACAGCCCAAATTTTAGAGAAAAATTCATTTCTGCTTGGCACCCTCTCCTCTTTGCAAATAAACGCAAATGTAATTAGCGCCCAGCCGTTTCTCTCTTTGCAATATTCAGCCCAAAATTACTCTTCCCTTGCATGGCAAATATATCTGCTTCTCACCTCTCTGGAATTGCAAAAGCAATTTCTATTTTTCATCGCCTCATTCGCCTTCTCCCTTTTCCTGCCTGCAGGGCTTATTTTGCGCCTGTTTTTCGCAACCCGCAAAATGGGCGGCGCGATAATGGGAGGGGCAATAGCATTTTTCCTTATTTATCCTCTTGCCTATAGCGCATTTGCGGCAGACGCCTCTTTTCTTGAGGAAACCTATCTGTCCGCCTCATCTGATTTGGATTCCCTCTCTGCCGCCCTCTCTCCCATTCCTTTAATTGACTGGGAAAAAGAGGGCGCAATCTCAAATTTAATGTATAATTTATGGGGGCAGGAAATTTCCTCAAAAGTTTATCTTCCCTACAGCTCCACTTCTGCATTTTTAGGGGCTTTAGCAATGCAGGCGCTTATTTTCCCGCTAATATGCATCGCAATTTCCCTTGTATGCGCAAAAGAGCTTTCCTCTATTTTAGGAAGTGAATTTAAGCTGGACTTATTTGAGATGGTGTGAGAAAATATAGGCATATAAAACCCCTCTTCCTGGCTATTATTATGGGCGAGGGAAAAAAAGAAATCCTGCCGCTTAAAGTAGCGGATCTTGACCATAGCAGCATAGGGAAAATCGGCTCCATAATGGACTCGTTAGGAATTGAGGGGGAGATTCATCCTGATGCTTCCCTGCATACTGTATTTGAAATGCTCTCAGGCAGGTTTGCAAAAAACACTTCAAAGCAAAATAAAATAATGGGGGAAATAGCGCATGTTTTTCTTGCCGCCCAAGCTCTCGGGATGAAAGGCGGCAAAACCGCCCCGCCGGCAAAAAAGGAGGAATTCACAGAATTTCCTATAATGAAGGAGAGCCAGGCAATGCAGGCAGAGGTGAAAGAAGTGCGCACTTTCCAGGCAAACATGGGCACATACCATCTCTCGGACGACGGCGAGCTTTCCCTTGAGCTTAAAACCCCTGTCTCCGCCAAAAAGGTGCTTGATTCCTCTCTCCTGAAAAAAATAGAGCTTTTGATAAAAAACCCTGAAAAATATGAAAACGAGCAAGGGTTTCACGCAATACCGATAGATAAAAACTCCTCAATATGCGTACAGGAAAGCTCTGAGGGCGAGTATGTGTGCTTTTTTGTTCCTATAGGGGTAGGCCTTGACAAGCAGGTTCCCGGCTTCTCCTTCTCATATAATAGCAACGACAAATCCATGCACTTTTTTTCAGATATAAATTCCGGCTCAAGATGGAAAGTCATGCGGGATAGGGGGGACGCCACAAACCCGGAACATTTGTTTTTATTTGAGCTTAAAAAATTCGGCAGAAAAATATTTCGCCCCGGCGGCTTAAGGGCACTGGGGGCAGCAAATTCCCAAGAAAAAGAAGCCGGCAAGGAAGTTGCTGAGTCAGGAAAGGACATAAAATTCTTTCTTAACACAAAGCCGGATTTGAATAAATTCGCCCCCGCGTCCGATTATGAGGTGTCCCGCTCTCCGGTGAGCGTAAGCTGTGCGAGCTTTATCACCCCTTCCGCAAAAACCGAGTGCCTTTACACTTTTGGAATGCAACAGTGCACAGGAATAATTGCCGTGGCAAAAGACAAGGCAGGAAAAGTGCTTGTCTCCGCCCTGGCGCACCTCTCCCCTCCCTCGCAGTACCATGTGCGCGACATTGTTGAGCATATAAAAGAAAAATTCCCGGATGCAAAGCTGGAATTTTATATCTCAACACTCTCACATGAGAACAGCCCTGATATGGTCGGATATTTGCGCAAAAACGGCGCAATAAAAGCATTATTGCGCCGCGACGCCTCCTCAGGGCAATATTTGAGCGGGAAAGAGGGAGCATATAACTTTTCAACAGAATTCACAGTTACCCGGGACGGGGTTCCCATGCTTGGGGTGCCGAAGGGCTCTGACACTTCTCACGGAACCCTTTATGCAAAAACCGGCTTTGCCGAAAATTATGCTCCCGGAAAAAGAAGGATATATCTCGAGGATGTAAAGTGATTTTATGTTAAAATTGGGCTTTGCGGGCTTTAATAAAAAGCAAAGAAACGCCTATTTCGCAAAACACAAACTAAATTTCGCACCCGCAGGAATCCCTTTTTCCACCCCTTCCCCTGCAAGCACTTATAATGGAATAGCCCAGTGCGCGAAACTCGGGCTCTTTGCAATGGAAGTGGAATTTGTGCACGGAGTGAGAATGAAAGAGGATATGGCTAAAAAATGCGGCGCGCTTGCAAAGGAAAAAGGAATTTCCCTCTCAATACATGCCCCATATTACATAAATTTGTGCTCTGATGAGGATGCAAAATTAGCAAATTCTCGCCGGCATATATTAGAATCCGCGCAGGCAGGGCATTTTCTTAATGCATCTCCTATAGTGTTTCATCCAGGCTTTTATCAGGGGCGAGCATCCGAGGAATGCATGAAAAAAACAATATTCCAAATGGAGAAAATATTTTCTGAAATGCAAAAAAACAAATGGAATAACGTAAACTTAAGCCCTGAATTAACAGGCAAAAAATCAGCATTTGGAAATTTGGAGGAAATAGTTTCCCTCTCACACCACTTTGGCTTGAAAAAATGCATTCCCACAATAGATTTTGCGCATTTTCACGCAAGAACCTCTCCCCTGAAAACCGCTTCCGACTACGCCAAAATATTTGACTATTGTGAAAAAAAGCTTGGAAGCGCGTTTGCAAAGAATTTGCATTGCCACGTTTCCGGAATAAACTTTTCAGAAAAGGGGGAGAGAAACCATCTCCCTCTTTCCTCAAATTCCCCTCCCTACAAGCCATTGCTAAAATTGCTAAAAGAGAGGGGCTATGCAGGCACAGTAGTTTGCGAATCGCCCTTATTGGAAAAAGACGCGCTTTTATTGCAAAAAGAATTTGAAAAGGCATGAGAAGGCATCAGCTTCCATCTGCTTCGCAGTTGAGCATCAGTCTGCCTATCTTCATCCAAGAATAAGCTATACCTATTTTTTCACGCTTACCTTAAACACCTTGTTTTTTCCCTCTGCTTCAACCATCTCAATAAGCCCTGCTTTTTCAAGCTTTGAGAGGCGGTGGCGGATATTTCTTTGCGAATTTGAATCAACATTTAATTTTTCATAAATTTTCTCTGTGCTAACCCCTTGTCCAACCTCTTTTATCGCATCAATTATTTTTTTCTCAAGCTCATCCAAAGCCCCCTCCTTTCTCTCAAGAGGCGTTTTCGCGTGCATCAAAGAGCGCTCTTTTACCGCCTGCACATGCTCTACGCAAAGCTTTTTCTTTCCCTCAACTTCTGCCCTTTTTGCCGCGGCCCAAAGCAAATGAATAGTGAGGCGCGCATCTCCCCCCGCCTTTGCGCCAACTGCGGCGCAAAGCCCTAGCGCATCATCATCAACCGCATCCGCCCAAAATGCATGCTTTACCCTCTCTTTTAATATGCTTTTGAGCTGGGAGGGGGAATATTGTGCAAAATGCACCGTATGGTTTGTAAGGGAGGAGCGCACCCGCGCATCCAATTTCACAGGCAATTCCTCATCATTTGTAATCGCTATTACGCTTGCGCGCAAGCCCAGCGCCTCCTGCGCGCGCGACAAGTCATACAAAATTTCATCCTCGCGCGAGCCCTGTGCCAAAAGCCTGTCAACTTCATCCAAAATTATTATCGGCATAACCTGTCCCCGCCTTCCAATTTCTGCCAAGCGCTCCACCACCTCATCAGACGCAATTCCTCTCCTTGGCATCATGTCTCCCAATTCGGTGATAAGGCGGCTCAATATTCCAAAGCGCGAGGTGTTTTCCCAGCAATTTATATAAATCGGCTTTGGCTTTGAGGAAACTTCTGCCAATTGCTTTAGCAAAAGCTTTGCCATGCTTGTTTTGCCTGTGCCCGGCTTTCCCACAAGCAAAATAGAGGGAGGCACCTTTCCTTTCGCCGCCCCCTGCAAATAAGAGGCAATCTCTTTGAGTTGCGCCTCACGCCCGGGCATCTCATCCGGCAAATAGTCTGGGCGAAGGAATTTCTCGTCCTTAAATATGCTCTCCTGCCCCTCCATTTGGCGGAATATGTTTGCCATAAGCTAATTTTGGGGGTGAAATCATTAATAACCAATTCGCCTGCCCAAACCAACTCAAATATCGCAAACCCGCCGCAGAGGTATTTTTTTGCCATGCTTCTTCCGATTATTTTTAGGCGGGCAGCTTTTTGCATGCGCCATTTTAGGGATTATGTTTTTTGCCTCTGGCGGGGGCTTTTGCGCCGAATTTTTATGCTTTGGCAGGAGGGTTTTATGAATTTTAGCACCCTGCTATCTGCGGGTGTTTATATGGCATTGATGAAATCCTCCTCGCATTTAAAAGAGGGCGAAAAAGCCCCTGCCTTTTCCCTAAACGGGGCGGACGGCAAAATATATTCATTAAACGACTTTAAGGGAAAAAAGGCGGTTGTAATATTTTTCATGTGCAACCACTGCCCGTATGTGCTTGCAAAATTGGGGGTAATGAACTCGCTTTATGCCAAATACTTTCCGCAAGGGGTGGCATTCATAGGCATAAATTCCAACAACAACCCGGATTACCCGGATGACTCTTATTTAAAAATGAAGGATTTTGTTGTGAAAAACAGCATAAAATTCCCTTACCTGTTTGACGAATCCCAGCAAATTGCAAAAGCATATGGCGCCGTATGCACCCCTGACCCGTTTGTGTTTGACGAGAATCTCAACCTCTCATACCACGGCAGGATAGATGACGCGCATTACCCTTCCCAGGACGCGCCTGAAACAAATGATTTGGCAGGCGCGCTTGATTCCATATTGGGGGGGGAAAAAGCCGGCAGAGTCGCACCCAAGCATGGGCTGCTCAATAAAGTGGATTGAATAAGCCCTTCTTTTATTCTTTCTCTCTTTTATTTTTCAATGGCATTTGACCCTTACTCAATTCTTCCGCCATTCGGATGGCTTTTTGTTGCAATAGCCGCGGTTTCGCTTCACTGGCTTTTGGCAAAAAATCTTATAACAAAAAAAGTAAATGACACTGCAATTTCATTTCTAAACCCTCTTCTCTCAACATTGTTTTTCATTCCGGCAGTGTTTCTTCTTGGCGCCGACTTCGGCTTTTCTGGGGGTAATTGGCTGCAATGGCAAAACCCCGGGTTTGCGATAGCCATTATTTCCGGGCTTATATGGGCAGCAAGCATGCTTTTCAATTACAAGTCGCTAAAGCACATAGACGTCTCGGATTCCATGGTAATATCGCAGGCAAGGATAATTTTCGTATTATTCATTTCATGGACTCTATTATCTGAAATTCTCACTATTGAAAAATTGTTTGCAGCATTTTTGATTTTTGCCGGAACCGCCCTCTGCTCATACAAATACCATAAGCTAAAATTGCAATTCTCCGGGGTATTGTATGCAGTTTTCGGGGCTGCTTTCTCTGCAGCCGCCTATGTGCTTGACAAAATGGCAATAGCGCACGTGCCAATACTCATATTTGCAATCGCGTCAAGCATTCCCGTGATGCTCGGAATTTTCCTGTGGGACAGAACTGCATTGCAAAATGCAAAAAAGGCAGTGCTTGCATTCCCGAAAGAATTTTTGGCTTTCGGGATTCTTTTGGCAATCTCTTACACTTCCCTCCTGCTTGCCCTAAACATGCTTGAGGCGTCGGTAGCAGTGCCAATATACGGGACGCGCGTGGTGCTCATATCCTTGGGGGGAATACTGCTTCTCAGGGAAAAAACGCAGTGGATTCTCAAGATTCTGGGCGCAATTTTGGCATTTGCGGGGGTTGTTTTAATTAGTTAGCCCCTTATTATATTTGCATGAAATTAATCTTTCTTGGAACAAACGGCTGGTATTCCACAAGCACGGGAAATACTGTCTCGGCGCTAATAACCGCCCCGGAGCGTTATATTGTTTTGGATGCAGGGGACGGAATACAGCACCTTGATAAATATGTAAAAGACAATAAGCCAATAGACATCTTTCTCTCACACTTTCACCTTGACCATGTGATAGGGCTTCACATCCAGCCAAAATTTCGGTTTATGAAAAACAAATTTCGCATTTTCGGGCAGCCGGGCACAAAAAAGTGGCTTAATATTCTTGTAAACAACCCTTTTACCGCCTCATACGCTCTCTTGAAAAAACAGGGATTTGATGTTTCTATCCACGAATTGAGGGAAGGGGAAAATAAAATTGATGAATACACCGTGCATACTGCGCCCCTTGTTCACGCGGACCCGTGCTGGGGCTTTCGCTTTGAGATAATGTGCGAAAAAGAGAAAAAAATAATTTCATATTGCACAGACACCGGCCCGTGCGAAAATATTGTGAAGCTTTCAAAAAACGCGGATGCGCTTATTACAGAGTGCGGGCTTTTGCCCGGCGAGCCGATACCTGTCTCATGGCCCCACATGAATCCGGAAGATGGCGCAAAATTGGCAAAAGAGGCAAATGTGAAAAAGCTTATTTTCACCCATTTTGCGCCCCACAAATATTTGGATGTGAAAATGCGCGAAAACGCGCAGGCAGAGGCAAGGAAAATATTTCCAAACGCATTTGCTGCCACAGACGGGGAAGAATTTGAAATATAATTGAAAAAATGCTTCCGAGGAATAAGGCGAAAATTTGAATATGGCATATCCCTTTTCCTCGTGCCCAAGAGTTTAGGCTTTTAAACATTTAGTGGCATAAAAATATACATGCATACACATCTGCTTATCTTAATTGCGATGCGTGCAGGGGAATTTTAATGTACAATATTATCACAATCAATGACCGCGTGCGCCTGCCGGCGCAAAGCTTTTCGATGGAATTAAAGACAGGCTTGACGCAAATATTGCGTGAAAAATATGAGAGGCGCATAGACAAGGTTGCCGGAATAGTGCTCTCTGTATGGAATGTTGAGCCGCAGGGGGACGGCATGGTAATCCCGGCGGACGGCGCGGCATATTATGATGTTAAATTCGACGTACTTGCATACAAGCCGCAAATAAACGAAGTAGTAGAGGCGGCAGTATCGGAAATTGTGGACTTTGGGGCATTTGTAGGCATCGGCCCTGTGGAGGGGCTTATTCACCTCTCGCAAATAACAAATGATTTTCTAAATTACAATAAAAAGACAGCATCTTTTGTGGGGAAAGAGAGCAAAAAATCCCTAAAAAAGGGGGAAACGGTTTTTGCAAAAATAACAACCGTCTCTTTAAAGCCCACTTTGGCAGACACAAAAATAGGGCTTAGCATGAGGCCTTTGGGGCTTGGAAAAGAGGAATGGATTGCAAAGGCTGAGAAGGCGCCTCCGGCAGCAAAAGAGGCAAAGAAAGAGAAGAAGGAGAAAAAAGAGGAAAAAGAGTAGGTTTTTATGAAAGTTTGCAAAAACTGCCACAGAATTTATGAGAGCGCCGGCGTCTGCCCCCAATGCCCGGACGGGAAGAATTCGGATTTTAGCGAGCGGTTCAACTCTTCTGCATTGGTGCTTGACCCTGAGAAGTCGCAGATTGCAAAAAAACTCGGCTTCAAGACAGCGGGGATGTATGCAATAAAGGTAAGGTGAATTAAATGGGAAAACCCAGAGGGCGAGACAAGCTTATAACCTGTGATTCGTGCGGAAGGCGGGTGCCAAGAGACAAGGCGCTCTCGCTTGACACGTTTACAACATATTCAACAGAATTCAAAGGCGACACCGAAGAGGAGAAGCTAAATGACACCCGCACCTCGTTGAGGCGCGAGCAGCATTTTTGCATCTCCTGCGGCAAGCACAGGCGCCTTTTTGACAAAAAGAAAAGGCAGGTTATAAGGCAGGCTCAAAAAGACAGATGGGGCCAGCAAGACAGAGAAGCCGGTTCCGGCCGGGGGCAGCAAAGATGGGGGAGGGATGAGAGGTTTTAGATGGTGTTTGCTTTTGCAGCCAAAAAATGATGCGGGCTGCAATTTTTCCGATCAGTTGGGGGTGATCTGTTGTCGGAGCAGAGCATTATTTTTGACGGAAGGGAATACAAGGGCCTTTCCTTCGAGCTTGGCAACATGCCGTTGCTTATACTAAAAGCAAAAAAGGGATATGTCGCCTGCTCGTATGTGAACAAGCAGTCAGCCGAGCATCTTGGGGATATCGCAGGCTTTGTGCCAGGGGTAAAATCATTTGATGAGCTTTACCTCTCCAAAATAAGGGATATGACGGCATGGGCAGAGGAGATGGGCATCCGTGAGGGGATGTCTGTGAAAAAGGCGCTTGAGATAATGGACAAGATGTAACTTCTTTTTTATTTTTTATATTTTTCTATTTTTATACAATGTTTTCCTATTTTTTTCGTATATCATACAAGAGAGACTGCGAATCAAATTTCAAAATATTTACAAGAAGCTCTTTTCCCTCTTTTGTTTTAACTCTTTTTTTCACATTCTCAATCCATGTATTTGTGCGATATCCCAAATCAACATACTCTTTTGCAGTAATTGCGCACTCTATTTTATCAGCATCCTCTAAATAATTTTTTATTTTTTGCGGCAAGCCATATAGCGCCCCCTCAAAGCTCTTCTTTATCGGCTCACCCGCGCCCTCAAGCATACTCTCTTCCACCTCTTTTGAATTTACTTTCACGTATTTTTGCGCCAATTTATGCAAATCCCCAACCCTTGCCTCATGCAAATCATGCAATGCACATGCTTTTAGCAAAAGAAGCTCTTCCTTTTCATTTAATTTTGCCATTTTTGCAAGCACCATCCCCACTATGCAGGTGCGATACACATGCTCTGCAACGCTCTCGCGCGGAGCCCTTGCAATATCCCATCCGCTTCTCCTTACTGTCTTTAGAAGCCCTGCCTCAAACAAAAGCCTTGAAATTTCTTTTTTCATAAAACCATTTCCAATTCGCCAATTTGGCGGGATTGAACCTTTCTCCTGCCCGTATTTCAAATTCTATTGCCCCTCCTCACCATCAAGCGAGAGGGTGCTCTGCTTTGGCGAGGCAAACTGCACGTCTTTTGCAAATGACTGCTCCATAATTATTTTTCTCATCTGCTCAGCATCATAGCCCGGCTTTATGAGGCGGGTGTGCCCCCGCATTCCCCTTCCTGATTCTATGGTTGTAATAAGCCCAAGCATTTCCAAGTCATTGAGGTATTCCCTATACCAGCGCGCGGAGCGCTTTGGTTTTTTGTATTTTCTGCACATTTTTGAATACTCCTCATACACTTCCCCTGACATAAGGTTTCTCTCTGCATCCGAATTTCCAAGCTTTGCATAGCTTGCCCCTTTTAATGAAAGGCTGCAAACAGAGAGAAGCACAAGCTGCTGGTGCGCAGGCAAAGTGGCAATAGTCTCTGTTGCCAAATCAATATCAACGTTTCTTCTTGCCTCCTCCACTTCCTTATCTGTTACCATTGAAATTTTTCTCTCATCCGCAAATTCACCTGCCTTTAGCAAAAGCTTGAGCGCATAGCGCGCATCCCCCGTTTCCTGGGCAGCAATTGCCGCCGCCAAATTCACCGCAGATTCGTGCACAGCCCCTTCCTTAAACCCTTCTTTTCCCCTCTGCTCTAAAATTGCGCGCAATTGCGTAGGGGTATACGGGGTAAAAACCATCTCTGTCTCGCAAAGGGAGGATTTGCTTCGCGGGTCCAGCACATCTTTGAAATTAAGCCGATTTGTTATTCCTATTATGGAAATAGAGCCGACATCAAGCTCGTCATTCATGCGGGTTATGGTGTAAATAAGCTCATCCAAATCCTTTACCATATCCACCTCATCCATTATGATAAGAAGCCTCCTCTGCTCCCCTGTTTTTATGTATTCTATAAGCTTTTCATAAAAATGCGAAAGCCCGAACCCGGACTTGTCAAGCTCGGGAATAAACTGCTTGGCTATTCTCTGCACCACCCTATAGCGCGAATTGTACATTCTGCAATTTATGTAAACATTTTGCGCGCTTGTTTTCTGCTCTTCAAACTCTTTCATCACCCTGCGCACTGTGCATGTTTTTCCTGTGCCGGTTTTTCCGTAAATAAAAAGGTTTCTGGGCCTCTCCCCCGCCAGCGCCGGCGCCACAGCAACCATCACCCGCTTTATCTCATTATCCCTAAATGGGAGTTCTTTTGGCACAAAGTGGGGAGAGAGCACATTCCTGTTCTCAAAAACGCTAGGCGCGGAGAGTATGTCCTCAAATGTAGTCATATTTTCTAATTTGGCATGCTGGATTTGAAAAAGCTTTTGCATAATGCTTCAAAACCCTTATTTTTTCTTATTTTTTTACTTGCAACCACACATATGCGCAAAAAGGAGAATGCTTATTAATAATCCTATACATAGTTTAACATCTATAGCGCGAAAGCTATGAGGTGGATTGGATGGGCTTTTTTGACAGTGTCTCAAAATCTTTGGGGATAACCCAGAGCGAGGAAGTGGACAACATAGACGAGGTAATCGACTCTGTGGAGATGGACAGCGTTGACGTGCTTCATGAAGCGGCGGACTTTTATGTAAAGCCGATATCGCTTCATTCAGAGAGCGACGTCACAGTGGTGCTTGACGAGCTTAAGGCAAAAAACCTTGTGCTTCTCAACGTGTCTGGCATGAAGAAAAACACGGCGAAGCTGAAAATGGTTGTAGATAACATAAAGACGCACATGCACAAAATAAACGGGGACATAGCGCGAATTGACGAGGACAAGATATTGCTTACCCCCTCAAAAGTGAAAATCATAAAAACAAAGAGGCATTAATTTTTCTTTTTTCCTGCCGCCCGTGTTTTCCACCTCTTCGGGCGCGCTTTTTATTTTCTTAACATTTAGCCTGTTTTCCTAAATTTTTTATTTGCCTTTAGCTTATTTCCCTAATTTTTCCTTTGTAAAATTTCTTACAACTAATTTATATTTTTTTGTAATTTTTGCAAAATTATTTAAATAGAGCCGGCAGCATTTAATTTCTGTGATTATTATGGCAGAAAAAATATTATTGGCATACAGCGGAGGGCTTGATACTTCTGTCTGCGTCTACAAGCTTGTGGAAGAAGGCTATGATGTAATAGCCGCAAGCGTGGATTTGGGGCAGATGGAGGATTTGCAGGCAATGCGCCAAAAGGCGCTAAAGCTTGGCGCAAAAGAGGCGCTTGTATTGGACGCAAAAGAGGACTTTGTGCATCAATGCCTAAAACCTGCTATTTGCGCCAACGCGCTTTATGAGGGAAAATACGCGCTTTCCACTTCTCTTGCGCGCGCCATTATGGTAAAAAAGCTTGCAAAGCTTGCAAAAGAGAAAGAAATAACGCTGATTGCAAACGGGTGCAAAGGAAAGGGAAGCGACGCATCGCGCTTTATGCTTTATTTTTCCCAGCTTTACCCCCAATGCCAGATAGTCTGCCCAATAGCAAAATGGAACCCCTCGCGGGCAGAGGAGACAATTTTTGCGGAAGAGCACAATATCCCGATTCCCATCTCCTCCTCAAAGCCTTACAGCTATGATGACAACATGTGGGGCAACTCTGCAAACTACGGCGCGATAGAGGATGCATGGGAGCAATATCCTCAAGACTGCCTTACATGGAGCCAGCATCCTGCTCAGGGAGGGGAGGAAATAATTCAAATCGGCTTTGAGGGGGGAGAGGCGGTTTCCCTCAACGGGGAGAAAAAGGGGCTGCAGCAAATAATAGATGAGCTGAATAAAATAGGGAAAAAATATGCCGTGGGAATAACTGATTTGGTGGAAGACCAGATACACGGCGGGAAAGGGCGCTACATATACGAGGCGCCGGCGGCGCACATCCTCATAGAGGCGCACAAAAAGCTTGAGAGCCTCACTTTGCCCAAGTCAACTCTTTTGCTAAAGCAGCAAATGAACGCAAAATGGGCGGAGCTGTGCTATGACGTGTTTTTCTATTCCCCCGCAAAGGACGCCGTTGAGGCATTTATCCTCAAAACCCAAAAGCATGTGAATGGCGAGGTGAAAATAAAGCTCTCTGCTGGAAAAATAGAGGCAGTAGGGGTAAAATCCAAAAATTCCATGTATAACACAAGCGGCAAAAAAATAGACTTGATAAACGGGTACGAATGCGTGAAATTTAGCGAGGTGAATGAAAATGAATACAGCATCTAATCCTCTTTGGGAAGGGAAGGGCATAAGCGCGCCTGCGTTAAACTATACTGCAGGAAAAGATATTATCCTTGACAAAAAGCTTGTCCCTTATGAGCTTAAGGTGATAAAGGTGCACATAGACATGCTCTCAAAAAGGGGGCTTCTAAAAAACGAGGACAACTCAAAAATAACCGCCGTGCTTGAGGAAATAAAAGAGCTTGACACACTGGGAAAATTCCAAATGAAAGTCGAGCTTGAGGACGTGCATTCCAACGTGGAGCAATACATAATCTCAAAGCTTGGGATGGAAATAGGCGGAAACGTGCGCCTTGCAATCGCAAGAAACGACCAGGTTTACACCGACCTGCGCCTTTTTTACAAGGATGAGCTGAATAAAAACTGCCAATTGCTAAAAAAGCTTATACTTACGCTTGCGCAAATTTCAGAAGGACACACCCAGACAATAATGCCTGGCTACACTCACCTGCGCATATCTCAGCCCATAACTTTGGGTTTTTTCCTATGCTCAAAGGCATACCATTTCCTTGATGATTTGCACAATTTGGAATATGATTTAGCGCAAATAAATAAATGCCCGCTTGGAATATTTGAGATGTCTGGCACCTGTGCAAACATCGACAGGCATTATACTGCCAATGCGCTCGGCTTCTCAAAGCCTACCGAGAATGCACTTTACACCGCAAACCAGCGGGGGGAAATTGAGATAAAAATCCTCTCAGACCTCTCTCTGATGGCTTTGCACATAAAGCGCTTTGTGGGAGAGCTTATACTTTTCTCGACGCATGAGTTCGGATTTTTGAAAATTTCATCCAAATACACCACAGGAGGCACCGCCCAGCCAAACCTTGAGAATCCGGATACTTTGGAGGTGATGCGCGCCAACTGCGCGAAAATAATGGGGGCCCAGCAAACGCTTTTTATGATGATGGGCTGCCTGCCCTCCGGCTTCAACCGGGATACGCAGGAGACAAAAGGAGTAATATTTGACGCGCTGGAGTTAGTGGGGCCTACGCTCATTTTGCTTGAGGGCATCATAAAGACATGTGAATTTGACACGGAAAAAATGCAAAATACCGCAGAAATAAATTTCTCATCCGCGCCGGATTACACTATAGAGCTTGCAATCTCTTCCGGGCTATCTTTTCGCGAAAGCTACAAAATAGTGAAGCATATCATCAAAAACAAGATGATAAAAAATTCCCTCCGCGAAATTGACTCCAAAATGCTCTCCTCCTGCGCCCAAGACCTGCTTGGCAAGAAAATTTCATTTGAAAACATGCCAAGCCTTGCAAACTTCTGCACAGGAAAAACCGCGCTTCTCCGAGAATCTTTCGGGGGTTCATCCCAGAAGCAGGTGATGGGGATGGTGCATCAGCTGATGGCAGAGGTGGATAAAAATCAGGCTTGATGCCCCTTTATTTTTTCTATCCTTGAAAAAGCCGCCAGCAGTGCCCTCACTTCCAGCTCATCCGCCATCGCCCTTGCCAAAATTCTTCTGAATGCAATTTTTGCCTTTTTAGGCTTTTTCATCTTTTCTGCCCCCTCTACAAGGGAGTCAAATATTTTCAGCAAATGCCGCCTTTCCCCCTCATTTTCCCTCTCCCCCGCAGTTGCGGCCCTTTTTCTGCTTGCGCACAATTCGTAAAGCACTATTGCCATTGCATGGCTCAAATTCATTATAGGGTATTTTTTGCTTGTCGGAATTGTTATAAGCAAGTCGCATTTTTCAATTTCCTCCTTGCGTAAGCCAATTCCTTCCCTCCCAAACAAAATTGCAACCTCTCCTTTAACAGAAGTTGCTTTTTCCTTAAATTCCCGTATAGTTATTGGGTGGCGCAATACTTGCTTATGCCTGTGCAAAATGCCGCTTGTGCCAACAACCATCTCGCAGCCCTTAACTGCCTCCTCAATATTTTTGCAAATTTTTGCCTTTTTCAAAATATCAAACGCGTGTTTTGAGTGCATTCTCGCGGTAAAGCCGATATGGCAGTCCGGATTTACCAAATAAAGCGGCTTTTGCGAAAAATTTTTCATAAGCCGCGCCGCCGCGCCCAGATTCATCTCATACTCGGGCTCAATTAACACAAAACGAAACTTTGGCATATTAATCTCTCTTTAGCATGTATACATATATTCTCTCAAAGAAAAAGCTTTCCTTCCCTATTATTTTATAAGAAAATTTGCATTTTTTTATTTTTGAGCGCAATTTCTTCAAATTTGCGGCATCTGAGGCAACAAGCAAAATTTTTCCGCCTTTTTTCAAGTATTTCCCCGCTTCCTCCAAAAACCTAAACACCGCCTCAAGCCCGCTTTTCCCGCCGTCAAAGGCAAAATTCAAATTTCCCTTAACTTTTTCTTTTTCTTCTGTTGGCAAATAAGGCGGGTTGAATAAAATAAAATCAAATTTTTCCCCTTTTTCTATACTGGAAAATAAATCTGATTCAAAAACCCCTATTCTCACCCCATTTGTTTTTGCATTTTTCTTGCATGCAGCAACCGCCGCCTTATTTATGTCGCAGGCAATCACTTTTGCGCCTGGCTTGATTTTTGCCAAGCTGATGCACACAAACCCGCTGCCGCATCCTATTTCAAGGATTTTTCCAAAGCATTTTTGCGCGGCAGCCTTTGCAAGAAGGCGCGAATCCTCCATAGGCGCATAAACAGAGTCAGGAACGCTAATCTTAATCTCTTGCATAAAAACAAACCTTCACAAGCATATTTCCCTTCAAGCGTTTTCTCATCCAAGCTTTCAAGCCAATTTTTGCCGCCCTACAACTTCTCAAGCCATTTTTGGGCAATTTGCAGCCCCGCGCCTTTTCTAATAATTTTTTTATTTTCAACATCTATTATGGTAGAGCCTTGCGAAAATTCGCATTCCCCCCCGTCAATCGCAAGGGAAATTTTTTGGGAAATTTCCTCATCCAGCAAAGCCAAATTGGAAACAGGCGACTGCCCGGATAAATTCGCGCTTGTGCTTATTATTGGCTTGCCGAATTTTTCGCAAATTTGCAGGCAAAACTTATTATCAGGCACCCTACATCCCAAATATTTGTTTTTGCTTGCAGCAAGCTTTTTTTTCAGCGGCAAAATAAAAGTAAAAGGGCCGGGCGTAATTTTCTCAAGCATTTGGCGCGCCCCCTCGTCAATTTTCACATATTTTGAAGCCATTTCCCAGCCTGAAAATATCGCGGAAAGCGGTTTTTGTGCGGACGAGCCCTTTATTTCAAGCACTTTTTGCACTGCCTGAGCATTTGTGGCATCAGCCCCAAGCCCGTAAATAGTGTCTGTGGGATAGCAAATAACCTCTCCCATGCCAAGCAGAGCGTTTGCAAGAGAGAGCGCCTTGCCGTGAGGTGGTATTGCAACAATTTGCATAAATCTTTTTTGGGCAGAACTGCTTAAAAAGCGCAAGTTTTACATCTATCTATGGGCTTTTTGGAAAATTTTCAAAAAAACAGGAATTGCTTTGGCTTGGCAGTGCAATCGGGGAAAGCGGCTATTTTCAAAAAAACTCAAGAAAGCGGGAATGTTTTTGGATTTGCGGGATTCGGGAAAAAAGGGCAGATTTCCTCCGAATATTCCATAGTATTGGCAATAATGTTTGCAATGCTTGTGCTTGTTGTAATAATATTCGGTTCAATTTACAGCCAGCAGGCAACATACGCACAGCAGGTGCAGGCAAACTCTGTTATTTCCACACTCGCATACGGCGCAAAAAACGTATGGGCGCAAGGAGCAGGCGCGCAGGCAACTTATTTTATAGACATTCCGGAAGCAACTCTGCTCTCAAACAGCAGCATTTCCGGGGGAACCATCCGCCTTTATGTGCGCGGCTTCGGGGATGCGTTTACCACGGTAGGCTTTAATTTAAGCGGCTGGTGGCCGCAAAGCGCCGGAAGCCACGTAATGCATGTCTCAAGCAACGGCACGCACGTAATAATACGCCCAGACAACGGAATATGGGCAAACAAGAGGGGCTTTTACTTTGATGCAGGAATAGGCGACACCCTTACAATAAAAAACGACGCAAACGAATCTTATGATTTTGTGCGCACATACGCGCACAACACATGCACGGGCTTTGACATCTCCTCCCCCGCCTCGGTTACTCTGGCTTCCGGCGGCTCGCAGGATTGGGAAATAACCGCCCGCTCTTTGGCAGCAAACCAGGAATGCACCGGATATGTGCAAATAAGCGCCACGCCCTCATCCCCAGAATCAAATTTAACCGATGAGGTGCTAATATTTCCTGTAACAACTTCATGGAATTAGTGTTTTTATGAAATTAATTTCTGCCGCGATTTTGCTAAATAAAAAAAAGGCATGGGCGCGCAAGCTTGAGAAAGAAGCAAAAAAATTGCTTTTGCATGCAGGAGTAAAAATTCTTCCCCCGCAAAATGCGCAAATTTTAATTACAATAGGCGGGGACGGCACAGTGCTATACCACAACGGGCTTTATGACAAGCCCATATTTGCAATCGGCTCAAAAACCAGCCATATATGCAACACGCGCCATGAAAAATGGAAGCAGGCGCTTGAGCCAATAATAAAAAACGGATTTTATTTGGAAGGGCGCACAATGCTCTCCTCCTCACTGGATGGCAAGCGCCTGCCGGATGCGCTCAACGAAGTGGTAGTGAGAAACAGGTTGCACCGCATAGTTGATTTGCGCCTTTTTGTGGGAAAAAAGAAATTCTCTTTTCAGGCAGACGGGCTGATGTTTTCCACCGCAACCGGCTCTCGCGCATATGCCTATTCCTGCGGAGGGGCGGAGATGGACCCTCTCTCTTCCAATTGCCAGATAGTCGCAATAGCCCCTTTCAGGCGCACCTTTTCCCCACTAATAGTAAAGGATGGGGTGCGCTCAAAAGTAATCGTGGATTCCACCTGCGATGCCGGTGCCGTCGTGGACGGGCAGTTTGAATTGCCTGTGAAAAGGCGGTGCACTCTGGAAGTGTGGCAAAGCAATAAAAAAATGCATTTTGTGCGCCCTATAAAATAACCAAATATTTATATTATTGCTCTAAGTATAATATTATGGTTACTATGGCATTTTTATCAAACTTTGGGGGCAAAGCCGCAAAAGCAATTGTGGCAGTAATAGTTCCACTCACTCTATATTCTTGCTCTCCTCTTACAAGTAATATTAGAAAACAAGGCACCGTTACCTATGATCCCTCCCTCCCGCAAAGCGCCAACAAGGCAAACGCTTATTTTGAAGAAGGGCTTAAGTTGTTTCTAAAAGACAGGCATTTTGTGGGGCAGGTCAATTATTCCTATTCCCTCTTAAAAGACGGGGAATACCCCTCACTAAGCCCTGTTTTTCTGGATGTGCTTGAAGCAGTTACCCTTGCAGCCGGAAGGGCAATTTATCTACAGCTTGCAGCGGATGTTGATTCTGCTCAAAAGAAACAAATTACAAACTCACTTCTTGATTCTTATGGGCAGACTTGGGAGAGCAGCTACACACTTCATAATGCAATGGCGTTTATGCTTGACAACCTTGGCTTCAAGACGGCACTTGTTGAAGCAGATGGGAAGATATATACTAAAATAAAAAATACCCGCTTTGCAGGGGCATTTTACCACCGGGATTGCCTCGGAGTGGAATGCCTTGGCAGCACTGCAAGCGATGAGAAGGACCTCTCATCATCGGGAGTTATAAGATTGCTTGAGAAGTCTCCAATCGCTCTTTTTAGGTAAAACTCTTTTCTGAAAAAGAAAATTAAAATAAAAAAGAAAAAAACTGGCTAAGCCAATCCCAGCCCTTTTCCTGCCAAATAGCCTGCCAGAATAATGGAGACAATATTCGCAACCTTTAGAAGCGGGTTTATGGCAGGGCCTGAAGTGTCTTTGAAGGGGTCGCCGACAGTGTCTCCGACAATTGCCGCCATGTGCGCCTCGCTTCCTTTTTTGCCGGTGCTCTCAAGCAATTTCTTTGCATTATCCCACGCGCCTCCTGCATTTGACATAAATATTGCCATCAAAAGCCCGGCGCCGATAGCGCCTCCCAAAAAGCCCCCCAGCGCCTCAACTCCAAAAATCACTCCAACCGCGATAGGGGTGCCTATGGCAAGCACTGCCGGCCCCACAAGCTCGCGAATAGCCGCCTTTGTTGAAATGTCAACGCATTTTTCATAATCCGGCTTCTTGGTGCCTTTCATTATTTTGCCGTCCTTAAACTGCCTTCTTACCTCATGCACTATCTCCTCCGCGGCCTTTCCTACAGAGAGCATGGTAAGGGATGAGAAAAGGAAAGGCACGCAAGCGCCTATCAAAAGCCCGATAAACACCGGCGGGCTTGCCAAATTAATCGCCTCAATCCCCGCCTCCTCAATAAATGTGGAGAAAAGCGCGACAGCCGCCAGTGCCGCAGAGCCGATTGCAAATCCCTTGGTAAGCGCCTTTGTGGTGTTGCCCACAGCATCCAGCTTGTCAAGGCGCACCTTGGCGGTTTTCTCAATTGAGGACATCTCGCCAATCCCGCCAGCATTGTCTGCAATAGGGCCAAAGGTGTCCATTGCCATCAAAAAGCCGGTTGTGCCAAGTATTCCAAGCCCGACAAGCGCCACTCCGTAAAAGCCGAAAAGCCAATAGCCTGCGCCAATTGATGCCGCAATAACAAGCGTGAGCACAACCGCGGATTGCATTCCAATGCCAAGCCCTGAAATAACGTTTGTGCCTGCCCCTGTTTGCGACGCTTTTGCAATATCTTTTACAGGCGAATTCTCGGTTCCTGTGTAATATTCTGTTATTCTTGCCACAAGCACTGTTGTAATAAGCCCTATGAGGGTGGCGCCAAATGCTTTTGGCGCTATCTGCGCATCAAACATTCCAAACGCAATGGCCGCAAATATTATCGCCGCAATTATTGTGGATGCCCAAAAGCCCCGATTCAGCGCATCCATAGGATTCTCGCTCTCTTTATTTACTTTCACCACAAAGCTTCCTATTACAGATGCCACTATGCCGCCTGCATGCAATAAAAGCGGGAAAATCACTCCCGGCAATCCGGCGAAAATTCCTCCCAATATCATTGCCGCAATTACGGCAACTGTGTATGATTCAAACACGTCTGCGCCCATTCCCGCGCAATCCCCTACATTGTCGCCAACATTATCCGCAATCGTGGCAGGGTTTCGCGGGTCGTCTTCCGGAATGTTTGCCTCAACTTTTCCAACCAAATCCGCGCCAACATCTGCCGCCTTTGTGAATATTCCTCCTCCAACTCTCATAAAAAGGGCAAGCAAATTCGCGCCAAACCCAAAGCCGATAAGGGCGCTTGATGCCATATTAATAATTACTTTGTCTCCCTGCGCCGCAAAACTAAAATATGATGCCAAAAATATAGATGTTACTCCAAGAAGCCCGAGCCCCACAACTGCCAGCCCGTTTACAGAGCCTGCTTTAAACGCCATCTGCAGCGCGCTGTTAAGCGAATGCTTGGAAGCGCTTGCAACTCTTACATTTCCCCTCACAGCCAAATACATTCCAATATAGCCTGCCAGCGAGGAAAGAATCGCCCCAAGCACAAATGAGCCTGCAATATACATTCCCATAAATACTGCGAGAAAAATTGCAACAACTATTACAGGTATTATTATGGTGCTAAACTGCCTTTTCAAATAAGTGTTTGCCCCAAGCCGTATAGCATTCGCAATCTCCTGCATTTTTTGCGTGCCTGCATCCGCGCCAAGCACCTTTCGCGAAACAAAGAGCGCGTAAATGAGGGCAAGAATTGCCACCACAACAGGGGAATACATTATATACTGGCTTACAACCATAATTTCACCTCAATAAAAAATCACAAATAACAGTTAGTATTGTTTTCATTCATTTATATACTTTTATGCCGAACCGCGGGGAAGAGACCGCTCAAAAATCTTCTTTTTTTATGCAAATGTGAGAATATGTTTATCGCGCAATACTATTGTTTTTATTCTCTTCTCTTTGAGCTTTTGGCGCAAGGCATTATCATTTGTCGCAACCCAGGCGCTTTTTTGCAAGGCGGCGCTTATTATTGCCCCGTCAGCCTTTCCTTCAATTTCATAAAGGGTTGCTTTTTTCTCATCAAGCAGCCTCTCAACCACTTTCAAAGCCGCCCTCGCGCTGCGCGAATTTTTTATTTTCGCGGGCATCCCTGCCATCATTTTCAACTCATCTCTTACAGGAGTTGGCACAAGTATGTGCATTGGCTTGTATTCTGCCAATTTTTCAAGCTGAGCCAGCAAATCCACTCTAAACTCAAAAGGGGCGAGCCAGAAATTTGTGTCTATTATCACATATTGCCTGTCCATGCAAATATCTGCCTTTTTATGCTTATAAACAAATTGCGCCTAAAAAAATTGAAAAACAGGCAAATAATGCAAGCCCGCCTAACTATTTTTTCCGTTTTGCAATTATCCAGAAAATCGAAGATAGCAACGCGCCCAAAAGAGCGCCTATTCCCCCTGCAGCCGCAAGCATGGCATAATCCGGCGCAAGGGAATATTTTGCCTCCCCTTCTCCAACATCCTCTTCCTTTAGCATGGTTTTTGCAAGCATCACAAGCCCAACATTTTCAAGAGATGTCGCATCTTCCTCCAGCTTGCTTATTTTCTCTTCCTGCACGGGGTATTCTGCCTCAAATTTTAGATTCATATATTGGCTCTGCATCCGAGTTACATTCTCCCCTCCCCTCTCAAGCGCTGCAAAAAGGGTTTTCATTAATTCCAGGCTATCCTCTATTTTTTGCAGTTTTTTCTCATTTTCCCGCATTCTCTCCTGCATTTTTTGCGCATTTTCAAAAAGCGAATCCGCGGACTTTAGGGCATAATATATTTTCCCCTCATCCGCCTGCGCAATAGTTGCATTCATTGCAAGCAAATATTGCGAATATTCCCCCTCTACTGCGCTTGCATTAACCTTTTTTCCATATTGCAAAATATTTGCAGACAATTCATTTTTCTTTTTCTCAAGATTTGCTTTTGCCTCTTTCCACATGCTATCCTTGTTGTTAAGGTAATTTAGCCACCATTTTGTGTTGTTTGCAATCACTTCTGCCCTGTATTCAATATATGAGCTGTCTGCAAGAGCAGTGCTTATAAGAAACCATTTTCCCTTCAAAGTGTTCATCGAGGAGCTGTGCAAATTCCAGCGCAAAGTAGGGCAGAAATTAAAGCAGGTTTTCCCGCCTCCGGCTTCGCATCCAGCATCCCCCTGAGCAAGAAGAAGAGGGTTTTGCGCCATCTTCTCCTCCAAATCAATAATTTCCCTTATTTTAAATTCAATTGCTTTTGCGCTATCATTATTCGGCTTTGCCTTTTGCAAAAGCGCCTCAAGTTCATCAGATGCTTTGCTTATTTTTTCGATATTTTGCCTATACTCAAGCATTGCCTCCCAAAATCCGTCTGCCTGCACAGACGTGGATGAAATAGGGGTTGAGAATGCGGAGAGCACGCAAGTATCCTTATCCTCGCAAGGGTATCTGTCCATTCCCGTCATTTTGTAGCATTCTTTTCTTGAATTCTCCTCATCATAGCGCATTTGCAGCAAAAGCGCATCTGTATCTTCAAGCACTTTGTCATAGCCGGAATCATATCTTATGTTCTGTGTAAGCACCTCAAAAATTTCGCTCTCCTCTTTTACGCTGGTGCCCTCATTTATCAAAATAGTCTCTTTTCCCTCAATAACAAGCAAAGTGGAATTTGCGCCATCAAGCGCCAGCTCCACTGTCTGGTATTCAATATTTGGCTCTATATATATTCCAACATCAGCAATTGCAAAAAAAGCGCCAGCAAAAAGCAATATGCAAAAAATTTTAAGCATTTTCATAAATTAGCACCAATATTGCTACCTCTATAACGTATTTAATGCTTGGCGCCCACATAATTTTATGGAAATCGAAATTTCTTTGCAAAAGGGCGCCCGCCATGCCTTAAGCGGGCTTTACGCCTCCTTGCGAAAGCTAAAGCAAAAAAGAAAAGGAATAGTGGAGGCAATGCAAAAAACTCGGGAAGAAATTTCAAAAGAGAGGGAAAAATCTAAAAAAATAAAAAAAGCAGGATTAGAGGATACAAATTCTCAAATGGGGGGAAAAAGTGCAAAATCTAAAAAAGGAAATTATTTTGCTGCAAAAGGCGCAAAGAGAAAAGGAAAAAGCTGGAGCAATGCATTCCACTCATTTTACACCTCTGGGGGGTTTTTAGCAGTTGCAGGAAAAAACGCAAAGCAAAACGACGAGCTTTATGCAAACCATCTTGAGGAAAATGATTTGTTTTTTCACGCAGACATACAGGGGGCGCCGGCGCTCATATTAAAGGATGGGAAAGATGCAGGTGTTTCGGATTTGCGCGAGGCGGCGCAATGGGCCGCTTCATATTCCTCTGCATGGAAAGTGGGTGCAGCCTCTGTTGATGTGTATGCTGTTGAAAAGCAGCAGATAAGCAAGCATGCAACAGGGGGGCATGTGGGAAGGGGGGCATTTGTATTGGCAGGGGAAAGAAAATGGTTCAAAGCAATCCCCCTTTGCCTAAAAATAGGCAAACTGCATGATAATTTGCTAATTCTCCCTCAAATGCATTCTCAAAATTTGCAAAAGCAGGCAATATTATCCCCAGGGGGAGAGGAGAAGCAGCAGGCGGCAAAAAAACTCTCTGCGCACCTGAGCGCCAAGGCGGATTTAATAGCCCAGCTTCTGCCAACAGGGAAATTTAATATTCAACTTTAAGTGATAAAATGAAATATTCTCTCTCAAGCTTCAAAATAATAGATAAAAATTTCCCAAACTTTCTTTATTTGCGAGAGGATGAGCGCACCTGCTCCACCATTTTTATGGTAAAAAGCAGGGGGAAAATATTGCTGATAGATTCGGGCGACGGGCTTGCCTCCTTCTCTTTTGAGCCTGATGCCTGCATTCTCACCCATGCGCACTACGACCATTCGCGCGGAGTATTGCCTTCATGGAAAAACGTTTATGTGCATGAAAACGAGGATTCTCGCCTCCCGTATGTGGAAATCCCAAAAAACGCCAAAAAAGTGAAGGATGGAAAATTCAAATTTGAAGAATATGAATTTGAATTAACAAACACCCCCGGGCACACCTCCGGGAGCATGTGCATATTTGAGCCAAAGAGCGGCATCTTATTTTCCGGAGACACAAAATTTGCGCATGGCGGCTACGGGCGCACGGATTTGGGCGGCTCGGATGAGGCGATGGAGGAGAGCCTTGCAAAAATAGAGAAAATCCCTTACAAAATATTATGCCCCGGGCACGGGGAATTTGAGAGAAAATAAGTTATCCGAAAAGACCGCCAAAGAATTTTGTTATTGAAATATATGCTTTTGCAAAAAAGTCCAATGCTCCGTATTTTGCCTTGTCAATGGAGCCTCTTGCCTCTATTTTTGCCCCGCCGGCATAATATTCATCCATTATTTCCTGAGTAACATCCACGTCTCCTTTTGTTTGCATTATTTTTGTTGCAATTTTTTGCAAAGAGCTTTTCTTTATTAAAATATCCACTTTTGCGTTTTTGCACTCACTCGCGTAAACCTCCTCAAACCTTACAGTAGTAGTCCTTAAGCAAACCGCGAATTCATCCTCTAAATAAATATTTGATGTCTGCGCCCCAATAATGGGTCTCATTGCTTCCGGCAGGGCGGACGGCTCAAACTCTTTTAATATATACTCGCGCAGCAGCTGCATGTCAAGCGAATTCACATCTTCCCCGTCCCACGCGCCCTTATTTTGCAACCCTGCCAAAACTGAATAAGGGGTTGCGGCTGCCAGCAAAGAGGCGGCAACCGCCAAAACAGCCAAAATCCCGAAAATTTTCATAAAAATAAAAGGAAAGCTTTTCTTAAAACCCTATCTCTTTCTCTTTTTAGAAAGCTGCGCAACCTGCCTTTTTAGCTGCTCAACCTCCTTTTTTGTTGCAAACGGGCTTGCCGCTACTGCTGCCTTCATCTCTTTTTTCACAGCCTCGCTTATTTTCTTGTTGTGCTCTTTTGAGCTTTTAAGAAGCTGGGAAACCATTTTTTTGCCTTCCTTCTCATCCAATGCCCCGTCTTTTTGCAATCCTTTTACCGCCTTTTGCACCGCGTCCCGTCCCATGCATGTAAGCCCTACACCGAGCAAAATTCCTTTTTTCAGCATATTTTTCATATTTTCCACCCCTTGGATGCAATATGCTATTTCTTGTGATTATTAAATATTTGCCAAGGCAAATCGCAGGCAAAACTGCTTTAAAACCAACAATACATACTATTACTCTTATGCTGAGGCCTGATTTGGCTTTGCCAAATATGCCTCATCACTCGCTGCGCTCGTGCTGAGGTCGCATAGCCCGGTTATTGCGGCAGGTTGCTAACCTGTTTGGCCCTTGGGTCATCGGGAGTTCAAATCTCCCCCTCGGCGCTCTCTTCTCTCGCGCCTTCAGGGGTTTTGCGCAAAAGCGCAAAATCCAACCAGCAAAGCTGGTTGTCTCCCCCTCGGCGCTCTCTTCTCTCGCGCCTTCAGGGGTTTTGCGC